>ENA-ORXI01000018-ORXI01000018.1-sediment-metagenome-genome-assembly--contig:-NODE-18-length-99521-cov-10.576928_pt1 | contig 99521 bp, 82 predicted proteins | sample MGYA00237861_ERZ511468 | MGnify/ENA primary metagenome ERZ511468 (study PRJEB26299, sample SAMN06266213) | sediment metagenome | isolation source: Hudson Canyon methane seep mesocosm | place: USA:Hudson...
TGGATTTGAACTTGTTCCTGCAGCATAACTATAAACCATTGTTTCTTTATTGGTTTATAGTTATGTTACTTAGAAGGTAAACCTATCTTTCTATGAAGAAACATTACTTGGTAATATTAAATTACTTGTCATTTTTATTAACCATCTTATCGCCTTCAATGTTTATGCTCATGCTGATATTGAAGATAGAATAGCAGTGACAAATCAACAAATTGCAGAACAACCCATCTGCAATGGAAACATGCATTAGCGGATCTGGATAAAGCAACTGAACTTAGTTAAGAGGAAGCAGTGATACTGCTTTAGTGTGGTTTGAGCGCTTACCTTCAAAACTAAAAACTTTACCCAATGAGTTAATGTTGAAAGTAGATCTACTCAACCAAGTAAGTCGTATTCAGCAAGCTCAGCAGACTTATTGCAAAGCATTTAAAACTCTGGCTAGTTTTTCTAAAAGGCGACGTCAGTTACCAGCTTTTGCCGATATTGGAAAGCAATTATCAATCAGGCTAGAGCAACCATGTCTTTAGTTGACTATAAGCCTAATGATTAATATGGTTATTAACTAACCGCAGGTGAAAAATTTTAGGGCGGACTTCAGTCCGCAATGACTGTCATAAACTGCCTATATGGCGGACTGAAGTCCGCCCTACAAATCCTGGTTTTTTATCAACCTGTGGTTTGTATATAACCATGATGATTAATTGAAAAAGCAGCCAAACACGCTTGAAGATTATCTAGAGATATTCAATAACACAACTTTCATTCCTTATTTGCTATATCCATTGAAAATTGCTGAGTTTACTACTGACATCAATGTTATTAAATTAAGGTGAAAAGTATTTACATTTTTCTTTCTGTCGCCAATTGCCCCTGCTTTGAGCTCCCTCCCCTATCAATTGTCGGTACTAAACGACAGTTTATTTTCCTATCACTACATCATTAAAAAACTTTATTTTCATACAGTTAAGATGGTTTTCAATAAAAGATAAAATATGTCACTTCAGCTTTGGCTTTAAAACACGACACCTCAAATGCCACTATGTCGGGGATTTAAGACATTATTGAATCACAGTGGTTTGATTGATTATAGATACACCAACAATAACATTATCAAACCCTTGAAATTAAAAAGTTTTTATATTACTTGCAATTAATTGGCACATAAACTGCTGTTGAAGTTTGACGCAATGCTAGTAGCAATCGATAAATTTAAAGGGTTTAACCTTAAGTATTACTATTGCAAAAAATTCTAGTCGACAGTGAAACAATCAAAAAAGCATTGTTAATTTGAACTTATCACAAATACAGGAAAACTTAAGTAAACAAAAGAAAGGAAATATAAATTTAAAAACTACCAACTCTGCCGTGTTGCCCAACTTTGAGACCTGATCAACACGACAAAATTAATAGGAGATATTAGTGAAACGAATAAAATATATGCACGTTACAAAAAACCTCTTCGCGATTTTAATTCTAATGGGCCTAAGTGTCAATGTTGCAGTAGCAACAGGAACAATCGCAGGTCAATTTGGAGATTTTAATTGTGGGCTATGCCATTCAGACCCTGGAAACGCATCAACTGATAATGTATTCCCTGAAGTTCTGGACGCATTTGACCAAGGGGGTGTTCCAGCAATTTCAGCACTTGAAGCCTGTAGTTTCACACTACAAGGCTGCCCAGTTGATTCTGATAATGATGGTGTTGTTGATGCTATTGACCAATGTCCTAATACACCAGCCGGTACTATGGTTGATGCTGTAGGTTGTGCCATTCCTCAAGATGCTGATAACGACGGTGTTGTTGATGCGATTGACCAATGCCCTAATACACCAGCCGGTACTATGGTTGATGCTGTAGGTTGTGCAATCCCAATGGATTCTGATAACGATGGCGTTGTTGATGCTATTGACCAATGCCCTAATACTCCAGCGGGTACTATGGTTGACGCAGTTGGTTGTGCAATCCCAATGGATTCTGATAACGACGGTGTTATCGATGCGATTGACCAATGCCCTAATACTCCAGCCGGTACTATGGTTGACGCTTTAGGTTGTGCGATTCCTCAAGATGCTGATAATGACGGTGTTGTTGATGCGATTGATCAATGTCCTAATACACCAGCCGGTACTATGGTTGACGCTGTTGGTTGTGCTATTCCAACACCTCCAATTGATAATGTACAACCTTCACTTGGTATGATTGGTGACTGGACGGCTTATGTCGGTGTATCTTTAAATATCCCATTAACAGCAATGGATACGGACAATGATACATTAACCTTTACTGTTGATGCTCTACCAATGGATCTAATGCTAAATGACGAAGGTTATGGCAAGGGATCTATCACTGGTTTTCCAGCGATGGCAGGAACACACGATATAACAGTTACAGTGACTGATAATGGTTCACCAGTTAAAATGGATCAGGAAACATTTACGCTAACAATTAAAGATCAAATGACACCTCCAACCATGGAAGTTAAATTAGAATCTGAAGCTAAATGGGATCGCCGACGTAAAGAAGTACATATCAAAGGTCAAGTTGAATCGGAAGATGACGATTATGACGAAATGACATGTAATAATTTAATGGGGCAAATTGTATCTATTACAAATGAAGATGGTAAAACATTGGCTGAAGCAGCTTTGGATTGTGACGGAAAGTTCAAAGTAAGAGAAAAGGTAATGCCTGAAGACGTCAGCTGTTATCTCACTGTCAGTGTTGCTGGAACATCATTAGAAGTTGAAGTTGAACATTCTCCAGCTAAAGACTGCAAGGATGATGACGATGACGACCATGATGATGACGACGAAGATGACGACGAAGATCACAAAGGAGGGAAAGGTAAAAGGAATAAATGATCAAGACATCATAATATTCACAATAAAGGGGTAAAAATAATCCGTATTTTTACCTAAACTTTACAATTAACCAGTAGTTACTCACGTAGCTACTGGTTTTTTGTTTCAGATATTCGCTAGAAACAATATCACTTACTATAACTTTTCAATTGTTCAACAAGCTTAGCAAAACGATTCAAAACAATGGTCATATTGTTAATATCAAAAGCATCCATATAGCCTCTTAAATCAGCATTATAGTTTTTTAGCATATCTACCTGATATTGATTAGCTAATATTTCAAGCATCTCGCTAAAACGCTGTATCTGAGAAATTCGATTCGAGTGTTGTATTTTAGTCCAAAAAGGAATGAGTTCATTTTCCAACTGAACAACAATCACATCAATCGAAGCCAAAGCCTGCTCGGATAACTCAAGAGCTTCAGGTTGATTTTCTAACTGTTGTTCCTGGTAAGGAAGAAATCGGCAGATCTCTTTAAACAAATCTTTTCTTAAAACAGGTTTACGTAAATAACCATCAAAATTGCTGGATTGTATTTTCTCATATTCATCTCTTAATACTGATGCTGTTAAAGCAATAATGGGAACTGCAGAAAAAGACTTTATTTTATCAGCAGCTTCATAGCCGCCCATTTCAGGCATTCTAATATCCATCAAAATCAAATCGATATCATTGCCTTTAGCCAATTCTATAGCTTCTACTCCATTTTTGGCCTCTAAAGTAGAAACTTCTGTCATGGCAAAATTTTCTCTAACAACATCTCTGTTATTTTTTATATCATCAACTATTAAAATGGTTGCTGGTGCCAGTTTTATTCGACTCAGCTCAATTTCGGCCTCAGGTTTTGACTCAATTTTCTGTGCTGAAACGGCAATTTCATGCAACACCACACTGAAGGTTGACCCTTTGCCCACTGTACTATCAAGTAACAGTTCACCATTCATTAATTCAGTCAATCGCTTGCATATGGATAAACCAAGGCCCGTGCCACCAAATTGTTTTACACTCTGTTCTGACTTTTGTTCAAAAATACGAAATACTTTATCTTGTTGCTCTTTTGGAATCCCCATCCCGGTATCTTCAATTTTAATAACTAGATCCAATACACTATGATCTTCTTCTGTGTATTGCTTTTCCGCAGTCATTTTTATATGGCCATCACGAGTAAACTTGACGGCATTGCCTAATAAATTGAATAAAACTTGTCTTAAGCGTAAACCATCTAAAACTAAACAATCAGGAATATTCTTATCAATTTCAATAAGGAACTCCAGATTATTTTCCTGCATCTTAATTGAAAAAATATTGGCAATTTCTTCAAATAACTTATGCGGGTTTACTGATTCAAGTTGCAATTCCATCTTACCCGCTTCCACTTTAGATAAATCCAGAATATCGTTAATTAACATTAACAAGGACTTGCCAGCAGATTTAATTGTACTTAAATAGTTTTTATGTTGTTTAGATTCAATTTGCTCTTCAAGTAATTCGGTAAACCCTAAAATTGCATTCATTGGCGTACGAATTTCATGACTCATATTGGCCAAAAATTCGGACTTTGCTTGAGTCGCCTGCTCTGCTTTTTTGCGTGCCAGTATCAGTTCATGCTCTGTTTGTTTCAATTCAGTGATATCTTTTAGCGTTTCAATAGCTCCATAGACATGACCTGTACTGTCACACAAAGGGGCGACTTGAATCCACAAGTAGACAGCCTCTCTATTATTAATTTTTTCAAGATAGACTTCTGCATTGTAAAGTGAACCATTTTTAGTTAACTGCAAATAATATTCAGATAAGTCCAGTTCCGGGTCACTATACAAATCAATTAAAGTGGGTCTTGGCTTTCCATAAATAGCCTGAGAAACTACATAATCATCCTGTTGTTGAATATCTGAAAAACTAATACCCGTTAAACTTTCAATGGCATTGTTCCAGGCAATAATGTTGTGATTTTGGTCTACAACAAAAGTGGGATCAGGTAAAAAGTCGATAATATCAAGCAAGCGTTGTCTTTCAACTTTTAAGCCAAGTTCAGCCTTTTTTCGACGCTTAACTTGCCTAACTAAAGTCCTGTTCCAGATAACAAGAATTGTTAAAACAATGAGTGCAATGCCTACAATTTGTATAATTAATTTATAGTCAATTTTTTCAACATAATCGACGGATATCCATTTACGATAAATTTCATGCCGTTTTTGTTTATTAATTGTTTTAAGCGCTTTGTTGACAATACCTAGTAGCTCAGGGGAGTCCCTTCGGATACCAAAACCAATATCCAGCGAATATTCAGTGATACCTGCAATTTTTAAATTACTAATTCCCAGTTTTCGACTGTAATAATCAAAAGTAGGAATATCCAGTATAAAGGCATCAATTTTTTTATTTGCCAAGGCCTTTAACCCCTGTTCCGAATTGTCTAATAACACGGGCGTTATATTCGGATAATCTCTGGCAATATATTGTTCTGTAATATAGCCTTTAATAATAGCAATACGTTTATCAGCTATATCATTGAGGTCATTGATATAGCCCATATCATCAGAAGTAATTATGGCACTTTGCATTTTTAAATAAGATTCACTGAACAGCATGGTTTTAGCTCGTTCTTTAGACGGTGCCAATCCATCAATAAGATCTATTTTATTTTGCTTCATGAGATCTAAAGCAGCATCCCAGTTTCCAGCATTTATATATTTAAATTGTAACCCCGTCACTTGACTAATAAGTTGTAAATAATCAGGGGCGATACCTAAATACTCTTGTTGTTTATTATAAAGACTAGTCGGAGGCCAGTGCGGGTCGCCACTAATAAAGATCTCAGGATGTTCAGATATCCATTTTTGTTCCTGCTGAGATAAATTCAACTTTACTGTTGTTGTTTCAGGCATACTGATTGCGGGCAACCAGGCCTTCAAAATCTTTTTATGCTGTGGCAAATCAACATTGACCAATACTTTATTGATCATAGCTGTTAACTCAGGCCAGTCTTTGCGAATAGCAAAACTTAATTTAGTTTTTTTGAAAGGCGTCTGATTAACAATTTTAAGATTTGTTAATAAGTTTTTTTGTATAAAATGGCCAGCTACTGCCAGGTTGCCAACATAGGCATCTGCTTGCCCAAGAGATACGGCATGTAAAGCCTCTTCATTTGATAATGTGAAATGAAAATTAATGCCTGGAAATCGACTACGTAATTGCTCATGTACAAAATTATTTTTTGGCAAAGCAACTGTTTTTCCAATTAAATCAGCAATATCCTGTATTTGTAGATTGCTATTTGGAATAACAATAACCGTAGCAATTTCAATATAGGGTTGAGAAAACTCAAAATGGATTTTGCGATCTTCTGTTTGCCCAGTACAAGCCAATAAATCTAAACCGTGCGATTTTGCTTTATCGAAAACAATTTGCCATTCATGAGCCTCTACTTGAAACTGAACGCCTAATTGATCCGAAATAATTTGTAGGTAATCCGCGGCAATGCCCTGATGCTGTCCTGAAGTATCAGCAAAGTCGAAAGGTGGCCAGTTTTGATCTGCACCTACTCGGATGACTGGATGTTTTTTTAACCAGGCTTGTTCTTCAGCAGATAAGACGACTCGTCTCTGTGTTCGCTCATCACTTAATGCTAACCAGCGATGCCTAATTTCTCTATGCTCTGTTTGAGAAATATCTTTAAGTGCCTTATTAAAAATACTCAATAATATGGGATTATTTTTAGAAAAGGAAAAGTGTAATTGCTCATCTTTAAAACCAGAATCGGCGGCAATTTTCAAATTAAGTAAGCCTTTGTTCTCAACGACCCAGAGAATAACAGGTTGCAAACCTATATAAGCATCTGCCTGTTTTCTAGAAACAGCAGTAAGAGCAGCTAAAGAATCTTTGACAATAAGTAAATTTATTTGTGGAAATTGTTTTTGTAATACTTCATGTAATTTATAGTTTTTTTCTATCGCTACTGTTTTCCCCTTTAAATTATTAATGCTAGAAATATGGCTATGAGTGTCTTTGTGACTGACAATAACATAAGGAGTAGAAAAATAAGGCTGACTAAAATTCCAGATCAACTCTCTTTCCGGTGATTTAGCAATTGCAGAAACAGCATCAATTTCACCTTTTTCTTCACGGGCAAGCATTTTAGCCCAGGTTGGACCATAATCTACATCTATTGTCAGTCCAGTACGCTGAGCAATCAACTTGATATAGTCAGCATTTATACCCTGTGGCAGACCGTTATCATCTACGAAATCAATGGGTGGCCAATTACCATCAATCCCCACTTTAATATATGGGTGAGTTTTCAGCCACTGCCTTTCTTTAATCGTAAAATTTAGCGTTGTTGATGACTGAGAAACACTAACGGGCAACCATCGCTGAAAAATAGCATTTTTTTCTAGCAATGATATATTGTTGAGTATTTTGTTTAAAATTGAGGTTAATTCTGGCCAGTCTTTTCGCACAGCAAATCGTTGGCCGTTATGTCGCATATCGTAAGGTGAAGCAACTTTTAAATTACTAATGCCCTGCTGACTGCTTAAATAGGTATTGATTCCAAGCACACCAATATAGGCATCAGCCACCCCGGAAGAGACCGCAATCAGACCATCCAGAGGCGTATCAACTGAGAGCACATCAAGATCAGGGTATTCAGAAATGACTTGTTTCGAGGAAGAATATTTTTTAACTAAGGCTATTTTATGTGAGGGTAAATCGGCCGAGCTGGAGATGCTCAAATTATCAGAGCGAGTCATAATAACCAGTGGCGTAGGAATATAAATTTGACTAAAATTTAGATAAGCCTCACGTTCAACGGTTTTTGCAGCCGTGCTAATAACATCGATTTTACGTTTTTTAGCAGCATCAATAATTTGTGGCCAAGTTAAATTTGGCACAAGTTGAAATTTCACTGCAAGTTTTTTACTGATTAGATTAGCAAAATCAGCTGCAATCCCCTTAAACTGTCCTTGTTGATCAATAAAAGAATATGGGGCATAAGCTGGGTCTACACCAATTTTAATAATGGGGTGCTGTTTAAGCCAAAGCAGCTCATGAGGGCTGAGAGCTAAATCTTTATAATTTTCTGTTGCCGTGACAACACTGCTAATTAACAGGAATTGTAATAAAAAAAAATGCCAGCTAAATCGTAATACTTTGCTGGTTGTCATAACAATATAGTCCTTATTTAATACTGTTCATGATACGAATAAATTCGTCTTGATGATCGATTAAAATTTCAACCAATTTAGGATCAAAATGTTGTTCACTTTGTTCAGATATACACTGCATCACTTTTTCAATAGGCCATGCTTGTTTATAACTTCGGCGCTGACTTAATGCATCAAAAACATCGGCTAATGCAACGATACGCCCAAAAATATGTATATTTTCACCTTTCAAACTTTGTGGATAACCCGTACCATTCCATTTTTCATGATGTTGGTAGGCAATAACATCAGCGGCTTTCATAATTTGTCGTTCTGAATTTTGTAAAATTCGATGACCAAAAGTCGTATGTTCAGTCATTAATTTATATTCAACATCATCAAGCTTCCCCGCTTTATGAAGAATTTTACAGTCAATAGCAATCTTGCCAATATCATGCATAGGTGAAGCTTCATAAATAACTTTGGCATCCTTTTCAGACATACCATAATGTTGAGCCAGTAATTTTGAATAGCTGGCAACCCTACGAATGTGCCCTGCCGTTTCATCAGAAAAAGATTCCATCACAGTCGTTAGCATACGTATGACCTCTATCTGACTATCTTCTATCTCCTGGTTAATACGTTGATGTTCCAGATCAACTTTAACCTTCATTTCAATATTATGCTGTTGTAACAACTTGGTCGCATTTGATAATGAAAGATGAGTTTTCACTCTAGCTAGCAACTCATTAGGATGAAAGGGTTTGGTAACATAATCCACTGCACCAATATCAAAAGCTTCAGCAATTGAATCGACATCAGTTTTTGCAGTTAAAAAAATGATTGGGGTTGATTTAGCTTGTTGATTTTGTTTAATTTGACGACACACTTCAAAGCCATCGATGCCAGGCATCATGATATCCAAAAGAATTAAATCAAAAGCCTCTGTTTTGATTAAACTTAAGGCCTCTTCTCCATCTCTGGCGAAAGAAAAGTCATAGTTATCTTCCTTTAAAATATTCATTGCCACCTGAATATTATCCATAACATCATCAACGATTAAGATTTGATTAGTCATTTTCATTTTGCTAGATCCATTTAGTTTATAAAATGCTAATATTCAATTATAGCAAAGAATAAATTAATATTTATATACAATACAAAACTTCAACAAACCACCTAAAATATTGAATTAGGGGTAGCTTACAATTTTATTTTTAGAGAGTGGACATCATTTGCTTATGCTGTTGTTCCCAGGGCAAACCTTGTCTGGCTCCCATTTTAGTACAACATAGTGTTCCGGCAACACTGGAGTAGATAAGAATATCTAACCAATCCATACCATTTGCAACAGCAGCAGAAAAAGCCCCATGAAAAGCATCTCCAGCGCCCGTAGTATCAAATATTTTAGCGGGAATAGCGGCCAGTTTACCTGTTTTTTCACCACGTTGCCAGATTAAGCCTTTTTCGCCTAAGGTAATAACAACAGCTGGGGATATTTTAGCCAGCTTGCTTAAAGCTGTTTCAACATCGCCTGCAAATTGACAGGCAAATTTTTCTGAGGCCACTAGATAATCAACTTTATCCATTAACACTTCAGTTCCTTCATGTAACGACCCGGCATCTAATATAGTTGAAATTTGATCAGCTTTAGCTAATTTAATAAGATCCAGTGATATATTGGGTTCATGTCCATCAAAAAGAATGGTTTTTGCTTTCAGCAAGGAAAAATCAATTACATTTTCTGATAATGCTTTAGTTGATCCTTTGTAATTGATTAATGCTCTTTTGCCATCGGGCTTAACGATAACGGTTGATAATGGCGTTGGCGAGGGTCCGCGAACAATCAACTGGGTATTAACTTGATGCTCAATAAATTCTTGATGGTGAAGGTCCCCATAAGGATCATCGCCCAGATAGCCAGCAAAGGCAGCTGTCAAGCCTAACCTGGAAACCGCAACAGCAGCATTTGCAGCGGGACCTCCTCCACATGAAACCAGATCTTCTGCAAAAATTTTTTCATCACTCTGCGGGTGTTTTTTGACAGAAAAAGTCAGATCATAGCAGGCATGACCAACACAAAGAACATCAACCTCTACAGTCTTAGTTGTCATAACATTTAATTAAACGATTCTAATTGATCTACTCAATAAAAGTGATCAATTCATTACAGTAATAATTGATATAAAGCGGACTGAAGTCCGCTCTACAATATAAAAAACTAGCGATTTCTTCTACCTGGTTTTAAAGCGGGTTTTAATGATTTTTCTGCTTTCATATCAACAAACTCCATTAATATCTCTAATTCCTTGTTATTTAATTCGTATGAATCTTGTGCCCTTACATTTGTCGGTAAAACTGATGGTCCATACCTCACTCGCATTAATCGGCTCACAGTTACACCTTGTGATTCCCACAAGCGTCTCACTAGTCGGTTTCTACCTTCTTTAACCACAACATGAAACCACTTATTCGCACCTTCACCAGAAAAAAACTGGATATCATCAAAGTGGGCTTTGCCATCTTCAAGTTCTACGCCCTCTTTCAGAAGTTTAATCATTTCATCTGGAACATCGCCCAAAATACGAACAGCATATTCTCTATCCAGCTCTCTAGAGGGATGCATTAAACGATTAGCCAGTTCACCATTATTGGTTAATAATAATAAACCTGAAGTATTAATATCAAGTCTGCCTACCGATATCCAACGCCCAATTTCCAGCTTGGGTAATTTTGAAAAAACAACAGGACGACCTTGAGGATCTCTTCTGGTAACGACTTCCCCCGTCGGTTTGTTATATACCAAAACACGTGTAGTTTGTTCAGAATATTTTTCCCAATTAACTACTCGGCCATTAATTTGCACCTGATCACCAGACACAAGATGTAATCCCGGAGTAACCTTTACACCATTAACGCTGATCCGTCCCTCGTCTATCCAGCGTTCAATTTCTCTTCTTGAACCTAATCCACCACGCGCTAAAACTTTCTGAATTCGCTCACCAGCAGAACTTGTAGTTTCATTGCCTGTTTGCTTAGAATTAATGTCGGGTTTCTGAGATGGGTTCGATGGTTTGCTGTTTTTCACTTGTTTGCTCTTCAATTGTTTGCTCTTTACTCACTTGATCATGCTTTGGTTGATCAAGCTGATGTTTATCAGTAGGCATTTGTTTTTCAGAAGAAAAGTCAAAATCTTTAATTTCTTCCAATGTTGGCAAATGATCTAATGATGATAAATTAAAATAATCTAAAAATTCTTTCGTTGTACCATATAAAGCAGGACGCCCCGGCACTTCTTTATATGCCAAAATGCGTACCCACTCTCTTTCTAACAGTGTTCTAATAATATTAGAACTCACGCTAACACCACGGATATCTTCAATGTCCCCTCTTGTAACAGGTTGACGATAGGCGATAATAGCTATCGTTTCTAATAAAGCTCGTGAATATTTAGGTGGCTTGTCTTCAAATAATCGTGAGACCCAGTAAGAATAGCCATCCTTCACCTGAAATCGATAACCACTAGCCAATTGTTTCAAGCCAATTGGTCTTAACTGATAATCTTCAATAATTGAGTCTACTGCTGATTGTATTGCTTTAAGTTCTGGTCTTTCAAGTTCAGGGTAAACTTTCTGCACTTGCTTAATCGACATTGGTTTATCTGCGGCAAATAAAATAGCCTCTACAATTTGTTTTGTATCCATATCAGGGGTAATCAAATCTTTTATATTTACGCCTACTTCTGGCGTTTTACTCACTGAACTATCCTTTATTATAGGCTTATCAGATTGAGTATTTAAGCTGGCATGTAATTCAGTTTGAAACTCTGTTTTTAGTTTAGTCTCAAATTCTTGTCTTAACTCATGCTCTACTTTAGTCGTTAATTCAAGTTTTAGTCTTGATTCAATTTCTGGTTTAAGACTGACGGATAACTGTTCTTGTATTTCTGCCCTTACTTCTATTGCAAGTGTATCTTTTAATTCTGATTTCAGCTCAGTTATAACACGTGGTTTTAATTCGTGTAATAATTGTTCTCTAAGTTGAATTTCTAATGTTCTCTGTAATTCTGCAGTTATCTCTGGTTCTAAACTATGTTTAAGTTCATGCTCTAATTCTGGTTCAAGTTCAGCCTTTAGCTCTCGTGTTAATGCGGGTTCTAATTCCAGTCTGAGTTCATCTGTCAATTCAGGTTCTAACTCAACCCTTAGTTCATGAATTAACTCAGGTTCTAGCTCAATTTTAAGATCCCGAACTAATTCAGGCTCTAATTCAGCACGAAGGTCACGCTCAATTCCAGGTTCCATTTCTGTCTTAAGTTCACGCGTTAAGACAGGTTCTAATTCAGTTCTTAGCTCATCCGTTAATCTGGGTTTTAGCTCTGTTCTAAGTTCGCGTTCTAATGCTGGCTCAAGTTCTGCTTTAAGTTCACGAGTTAACTTGGGCCCAATCTCTACACGAAGAGCACGCTCTATCTCAGGTTCCATTTCTGTCTTAAGTTCATGCGTTAAGACAGGTTCTAATTCAGTTCTTAGCTCATCGGTTAATCTGGATGTTAGCTCTGTTCTAAGTTCACGCTCTAATGCTGGCTCAAGTTCTGCTTTAAGTTCACGTGTTAACCTGGGTTCAATCTCTACACGAAGAGCACGTTCTATCTCAGGTTCCATTTCTGTCTTAAGTTCATGCGTTAAGACAGGTTCTAATTCAAGTCTAAGCTCATCTGATAACTCTGGTTCTAACTCAACCCTAAGATCATGAATTAACTCAGGTTCTAGCTCTATTTTAAGATCTTTTGCTAACTTAGGCTCTAACTCAGTTCGAAGATTACGAATGAGTTCAGCTTCTAATTTTTCTCGCAGGTCTCGTTCTAATTCAGGTTCAAGTTCTGCCTTAAGCTCACGAGTTAATTCCGGTTTTAGCTCAGTTCTTAATTCCCTTTTAACTTCAATAATTAAAGATTCTTTAAGCCTGTCTTTTGATTCAGATTTTGCTTTAGGCGTTACTCGTGGCTTGGCTTTGGCTTTAGTCTTAGCTGGCGTAGTTTCAGATTCAGGTTCAGCATTTACAATGCTGTCATTAGCTACTGATTTGAGATCTGATTCGTATTTCTGCAAAGAGCTCGGGCTGGATGATTTCGATACATCCTTCTTTGCTAAGCTCGAGGATGGCAAGAAATGAGACAACCACCCCTCCCTTTCCTTCTGCTCGTTTAAATAACGCTGAGAAAGGGATGCTATCTGCCCTGTTAAGTTTTTCCAAAATGGATGCCATTCTTTCACGGACGGATAAGGGTTCCTTAGTTATTATATGGTGACTCAATTGTTCAACACGTTTGAGCACATCTTGAAATGCCAACAGCATTTCTTTTAATTCTATATCAGGATACTGTTGTTCAATATCAACATCTGATACATTGACTAGTGTATCAAAAACATCCCGTTCATATCTAGGCAACATTTCAATGTCTTCAGCTGCTTTCTTTATACATTCATACTCTTGCAGTTTTCTAATTAAAAAAGCTCTTGGATCATCTTCTTCATCTTCTGCTTCTGGCTGCCTTGGTAATAACATGCGAGACTTAATTTCAGCCAATAACGCCGCCATTAAAAGATACTCAGCTGCTAACTCCAGATGTAATACATTCATCATCTCAATATATCTGACATATTGAGTCGTGATATTAGCAATGGGGATATTTAGAATATCCAGGTTTTGCCTTCTAATTAAATACAGTAATAAATCCAGTGGGCCTTCGAAGGTATCTAAGAAAACTTTTAACGCATCAGGTGGAATATATAAATCTTCAGGTAACTCAGTAATTGGAGTCCCTTCAACTAATGCTATTTGCAGAACATTGTCTACAGTATTTTCAATGACACTTTCACTCACAAAATCATAAACCGGCTAAGCTAAAAAACATTTGTTGGACATAAAACATTGGGTAACCAAGCATATAGCCTAAACCACCACTCCAAAGTAAAAGCAATAACAGAACAAAACCATAGCGTTCAAATCGATTGTAATGCCACGCCCATTTATTTGGTAATAAGCCAGTCACAATACGACTACCATCTAATGGTGGAATTGGAATTAAGTTTATTAAAGCTAAAACCAGATTAATTGAAATACCAGCAATTCCAGTATATATCAATGGTAAAGAAATCACTTCAGCTTCAATATAGACACCTAATCGTGCAATTAAAGCCCATGCTATTGCCATTAGTAAATTTGATACCGGCCCAGCCAAGGCAACAAGTGCCATATCTTTCTTTGGGTTTTTAAAATTTCTGGGATCAACGGGAACAGGCTTAGCCCAGCCAAAAATAAACCCTGTAAACGAAAGTAAAAGCAAACCAGGAATTATAATGGTTCCCAATATATCAATATGTTTAATTGGGTTTAAAGTTAATCGACCCAATTGTGAAGCAGTATTATCACCCTTTTTTTTTGCTACCCAACCATGTGCAACTTCATGCACGGTAATAGCAAAAACCACGGGTAAAACCCAAACCACAATTCGTTGGATTAATGTCAGTTCATCCATCATAACTTACACCCTAATTTTCTAACATTGAGGCAATACCAATTCCCTGTCTAATAATGTCTATTTCACTATCAGTACAATTGATTATGGTCGTTTCTTGTGACTCAATAATACCAAAATCTATTATTAGTTCGATTTCTTTTTCAAGCTTATCTCTTATATCATAGGGATCAGTTTCAGCACCTGTGGAATTAGGTAAAATAAGTGTAGAACAACATAAAGGTTCGTCTATTTCATCCAATATAAGTTGGCACACTTGATTATCTGGAACTCGAATACCAATTGTTTTTTTCTTCGGGTTTTGTAGCCTTTTAGGAACTTCTTTTGTTGCATCTAAAATAAAGGTAAAAGGCCCAGGTGTTAATGCTTTTATTAATCTATAGGCATCATTATTTATTTTTGTGAAATTTGATACTTGAGTCAAGTCTCTACAAAATAAAGTAAAGTCATGTTTATCACTTAATTGTCTAATCAGCCTGATTTTATCTAATGCACGTTTATCATCAATACGACAAGCAAAGGCATAAGAAGAATCTGTGGGTATAGTGATTACCCCACCTTGTTTCAAGATATCTACCGCATGATGAATTAATCGTTTTTGCGGATTATCAGGATGAATTTCAAAATATTGAGCCATTGGCAAACAACACTTACTAAAAGATAAAAACCGCTATTGTACCCTATCTTTCTGATTCTTTTTTTGCGACTTTGTCTCTCAGATAAACGGGCATGGCCTTTTCAACCTCAACAGCCTGATTTTTTTCATATCCAATAACGCCAAGATCAACAATCGCAGAAGCTCTAGGTAAATGATCTACCTCTATACCTTGTAATAAAGGTCCTAAACAATCGGACAACTGCTGTTGATATACGCCCCAGCCAGAACCAATACCGACACCTTTTTGTTGGGGAAAAACAATATTTTCAGCTAAAGTCACAGCCTCTTCCCCTATCAACTCAGCATAACCCTGCTGGTTTTTTTGATAAACACCCCAGAATATTTCACCCATTCGCGCATCCATTGCAGTGTATGCACAGTTATAATCGGATGTTTTTAAATATTGATGAGCAATGGCTGCCAAGGTTGAAACAGGCACTACCTTTAGATCAGCTCCCAATGCTATGCCTTGAATAACACCGGTAGAAATCCTAACGCCAGTAAAAGAACCAGGGCCTCGACTAAAGGCCAGCGCATCCAATTGTTGAGGCTTTAATTCAGCATCAGCCATTAGCGAGTCAATCATCGGTAAAATAAGTTTGGTATGCTCTCTAGGTGCAATTTCAAAACGTTCTTGAACTTCACCATCGATATGTAAAGCGACAGAACAAGCTTCAGTTGATGTTTCAACAGCTAGCATTTTCAATTTTCTTGCTCCCTATTTTCCAATTTGTTATTTTGTTCTTTATTGTTTTCATCAAGCACTCGGAAGAATTCATTTACATCTTCAATCTCACGAGAGCGCTTCATAGCAGGCACGCTGTTTAAAAACATATGTCCATAGGCTCGCTTTAATAAGCGTGGATCACATACCATTAGCACCCCTTTATCATTGACATCTCGAATTAATCGACCAACACCCTGCCGCAAAGCAATAACTGCCGTGGGTAACTGGTATTCAAAGAAAGGGTTTTTGCCTTGTTTTTCCATTGCATTTAAACGTGCTTTTAAAACAGGGTCACCTGGAGATGCAAAGGGAAGTTTATCAATAATGACACACGATAAGGCATCACCTCTGACATCAACGCCTTCCCAAAAGCTAGAAGTAGCCAATAATATAGCATTACCGTGTTCTTTAAACTGATCCAATAAGACTGCTTTAGCGCGCGTTCCCTGAACCAATAGAGGGTAGTCGATTCTATCAGCCAAAATTTCAGCAGCAATTTTTAAGGCTCGATGACTAGTGAACAAAAAAAATGCACGCCCTTTACTTGCTTTTAATACTGGCAAAGCAAATTCCACAACTTTTTCAGTAAAATCTGATTCAGTTGGTTTAGGTAATCCTTTGGGGTGATAAAACAAAGATTGCGTTTCAAAATCAAAAGGGCTCTCCCAACTCTTACTTTCTGTTTCGTATAAGCCTAAGCCTTTTGAAAAATGTGTAAAATTATTAGCAACACTTAAAGTCGCAGAAGTAAAGATCCAGCTGGCCTGATGTTGCTTCATAAACGACTTAAATTCAGCCGCAATATCCACCGGTGTTTTACTTAAGGAAAATGATTTACTATGCGTCTCATACCAGCGTATCCATTTACCACTGTTATCATTGATTAAACTATCCAGCAAAGTTTCCAAAGCTTCAACCCGATCAAAACATGTCTCCAAGCCCTTGGTTCTAACTGAAGCTAATTCCAACTGCTCAGCTAATCGTTCTAATTGTTTATGTACAGACAATAAGGCCGCTGAAATTTTAGGGTTGTCTTCCAACTCCTTCCAGTCACCTCTTCTTAATTCCATACCAAAAGCTAATCTTAAGTCTTTAACTTCAAACTGCAAATCTTCACATGCGGTACGTAAATTGGGCATATCTTTGGCATCTTTAAAGTACTCGACCAAAGTATCCGTTGCTAATTCGTTAAGTTGTTTAGCACTGAGTGATAAGCCTAAAAAGTTAGACGCAATTTCTGAGAGTTGATGTGCTTCATCAATAATGACCACCTCGGCATTAGGCAATAATTCGCCAAAGCCTGTTTCTCTAAGTGACCAATCAGCACAAAGTAAATAATGATTAACCACAATAATGTCAGATTCCTGAGCTGTTTTACGGGCTTTTACCAGAAAACAATCGTCATAATCTTTGCAGTCTTTTCCCAGACAATTATCAACATTAGAAGTGGCCTGTGACCAAATAGGATCACCCTCTGCAACATCAGAAATTTCGGAAATATCACCTACTTTAGTCCGTTGAGACCACATTTTAATCCGTGACAAAGCCCCTGCATCTTCTTTACTGAATCCAAAACTTGAATTCAAGGCATTTTCTAAGCGGTAAATGCATAAATAATTGGCTCGACCTTTAAGTAAAGCAGATTTAAAACGTGTCTTTATTGCCTTGCTAATAACGGGCAAGTCTTTTTTAAACAACTGATCTTGAAGGTTTTTAGTTCCAGTGGAAATGATGACTTTCTTCTTGGATAAAATTGCGGGGACTAAATAGGCAAAAGTTTTACCCGTTCCCGTTCCTGCCTCAGCAATAAGGTTATTGTTAGCAGATATGGCTTCAGCAATAGAGTTTGCCATCTCAAATTGAGAGTTTCTAGGTAAATACCCAGGAATTACTTTTGATAAAGAGCCGTCGCTACTAAAAAAAGTTTCTAGTTCAGTCATTTAAAAAATCATTATGTAAATTAGGAGCGTAGCCTATCATGCAGTTAATTTTCGTCAAGTTATTGCATGATATAGAGGGTTATTTTCAATCATTAAGGGCTTATACACTAAAAAACTCAAAACCGCATAAATACCCGTTAAATTATTGAGTTACCGTCGTTTGTTAATGGAAGTAAAACAAAGGCATTTATAGTTGATCCGCTTTTAACTTAGCTTCCTTTGCCCCATAATAATTTTTTTGTTGCCTTCGGGCTTCACTAATTAATAACCAACTTTGTTTTTTCAATGCCCTATCATTTGCAGATAATAAAGCTGCTTTTTTTGCCAGGTCTTCAGCAAGACGAGGCTTGGATTGCTGAAGACGTAATTTAGCAAGTTTATAGGTTAATCTGGGGTTTCTAGCATCAATTCTTAAAGCCCGTTCAATCGTAACTACTGCCGATTCTAAATCTCCAGCTTTACTACGTCTATCAGCTTCAGAGACTAATGCTAACACTGCTGGTGATGCAACCCTCTTAACTATCACCTCTTCACGAACGGCGAAGCTACTCTCAGTCTCAACTGGCAATGGTTTTGTTTCAAATGCTGGCTCAACAAAAACCTCACGCCTATTTTCAATTGATTGAATGGGGGCAACTATTGATTTTCCATAAGGGTTTGTCCCTTGCGATTCTCCAAAGATAGGAGCTGGGGGCTGATAACCATATAAAGCGTTACAGCCAGTCAACATCATTGGCATTAATCCAAGAACTAATATTTTATAATTCATACCACTATTTTTTGTATTCACTTTGAGTATCAAAAAAGTTCAATTTCATCATCAGCTTCATCTGCAAGCTCAGCCAATTTAATAGCTTCCTCAATACTTTTTCCTTGTAAAACAGCATCAAACATTGCTTTTTCAGATTCCATGGTATACCGACCTCGAATTTCATCCTGAAATTTTTTCCACTCAACGGGGTTATACAAACGTTCGGGACTTGCGACAATTGAAGAGAGTCCTTTAAGACTCTCAGTGACATGACTTAAAGATTGCTGCAAACGGTCATAAAATTGAAATGCAATAATCGATGATTGAATCTTTTCACTTGTTTGCTGACAATGATCTAAAGCAGCATTTTTTTCATCACTGGGTTCAAGAGAGCCCAGTAATTCATTAATTGCTCCCATGTGATTGACGATTGCCGTAAACGATTCAGTTAAAGTATTCACCGAATCTTCACCAGCATTCATATTTGATTCAACCTGGGTAACAGAGACTGTTAATAATTTTACTGTTTCCCTCACTTGACTCCAGTCAAGGTCAGGTTGATATGAGTCTGATTGCGCCATAATTTCTTTGTCAGTTCCACTTAAATAACAATTAGGAAAATTACGTTTTATAGAAAACCTTGAAAAATCTAATACTGTTCAATCAATCATAAGAACAGCTTTCTAAAACCATAATGAAATAAAGTATAACAAATAAATTAATTAAAACATTATTGATTCCCGCTTTATAAAAATATCTATAAAAATTGATGAATTTATTGTCACTCACCGAGCCAATTCAACAACAAATCAAATCATTTAAATCAGCTATCAATTTTAAAGATTAGCCATGATATAATTCAAAGAAAAAGAGAATGACATGAAAAACACTTCAACATTACCCACTTTCGTTCTAATACCCTTACTCAGTCTGATACTAATTAGTTGTAATAATGACTCAACTAACAAAAACAGCCTGACTGCTCAACAGACTATTCAGAAATATTCTAAAGATACAACCCTTAAAGGTAGAGTAAGTAACAAAAAAGGCAACATCAATAGTGGCAAAATTAAAGTGACTGATAGAAAAAACATATTAATCACTTCAACTGAAGTCGACAAAAACAGTCATTACGCTGTAACTATCCCAGCGGCTACTGAGTTGCCGATTACATTAACTTTTTCAGCCACGGAAAACAGTACTAAAGATAACTTAATATCAGTTGCTATTTTTCCAGCATTAAAAAATTATGATATTAATGACCTCACCACTCTTATTGCCAAAAAAGCCAAATCACTTGGTGGATATACTCATTCGAATATGACTATTGCTGCTGATGCGACAGTTGGTGTACCTGATGCTAATAAAACATCAACTGGATTTCGTGGCGATCCAACATCACAATATGGCGGCTGGCATTAATTTCAATTTTTGTAACAATTAACCCCACTTTATATTAAATCCATACAGCATAAACTTACATAACATTAAAAATTAGAAAAGGGTTTTGCCCCGAACATATCATACGGCGCTAACGTCTCCTTTCTTTGTTAGAAAACTTTATGCTTTACTCACAAATTATATTCATAACTCAATAAGCTTTCAACAGCTCAGGATAACCAACTAATGCGTCTCTATAGACAGGCTCTCTCGACTATTTTTCTAATTTTATTACCTGCCATTTCCATGGCTGAATTTCCATCTGCTCCTGCAACACAAGACAGCTTTCTCGGTTTAGTTGAACCTTTTTGCCCAAAAACAGTAAATCCTGCATGGCGAAAATCTCATCAAATTGAAAATATATCCATTGCACCCTCACCTGTCTGTGATCCAGACAATCCCTACGATATTGCCGCCTTTGTAAAAGGTACAAACAATGTATCTATGGCAACCATGATGCAAACTCAATTATCTCCAGATACATTAATCAAATCCAATGATATTGATGGTGATGGTGATCCAGATGAGATTCATATTCGTCTTGAAGTGATTGAGCTTAATGGGTTTTCACCAGACCATAAAGACCCTATTACAACTTATAACATTGCGCCTGGCATTCAACCTGGTTTTTGGGCATTTGCTCCAAAAAGTCGAGGCATGTCAAATGAAAGCTTTGCTAGTACAAAAGCAAACCCTTTATTACGTCTTCCTTCACCTTCTATCCGTGTTGAACAAGGTGATAAAATTATTGTTACCCTGGAAAACTCGCACTACTTTCCACATAGCATCCATTTTCACGGGGTTGACCATCCTTTTCAAAAAGAAAATGGTGAAGGTAATGATGGCGTACCTCAAACCAGCAATAAACTCACCATGCCCGGGAAGCTGGTTTCGTATGAATTAACGCCTAGACAAACCGGCACCATGGTTTATCATTGCCACGTACAAGCCCATACCCATATATTAATGGGACTTATCGGTATGTTTATTGTTGAAGAAAACAAAGCAAATAACTGGGTACAAACTTTTAATATCGGTGCAGGTTTTGTAAGACATTCTTCAGTAGCTGTTAAAAGTAAATATAGCCAGGAATATGACCTGCAATATCAAGATATTGATAGAGAATTACATAACTTGATTCAGGCTGGTAATGATTCCCGACTACTTGCTAAATCTTACAATCGTGAGTACAACATTACTGAAAGAACACCTGATTATTTTATTTTAAATGGTCGATCATTTCCCTATACTTTAAGAGAATCTCTTATTGTTATTAAACCAGAGGAAAAAGTTAAATTACGTGTATTTAATGCGGGTGACCAAATGCTTTCCTTACATACCCATGGATTCAAACCCACGGCAACCCATTACGATGGTGTGGAACTAAAGCCTGAAGCCCGTATTCAGCGAGATGTTTTTACTCTAGGTCCTGCACAACGTGTCGATATGGAGCTGCTTGCACATAACGATGGACTTAATAATATGGGAGAAGGTATCTGGACATTCCATGATCATAATGAACTGGGGGTCACCACAGATGGAATCTACCCTGGTGGTCATATTAGCAGCGTTGTTTTCGAATCTTTTCTTGGCCCCAATGGCATGCCAAAGTTACAAGGTATTGATGTAAGTCCTTTTTTTACTAAAGAGTTCTATCAAAAAAAATACCCTATCTGGAATTTATCTGATGAAAATCGTTTATATGGTGAAGTACCTCAAGAGCTAAGCCAAGAACAACAAGTATCTAGCTCATCTAAGATGGATGCGACACAAATAGCCATATTAGTTTTACAACTTGTTGTTTTACTAGCAACAGTCATTTTATTTAGAAATTACACTAAAAAAGAAAATGCGTAATAAAAAACCAGTTAAAACAATTTCCACAGGGTCATTAGTTGCTCTCGGTTTAAGTATTAGTAGCCTATATTCAGGCATCAATATGGCTGAAGAAACAGCATTTGAATCCGAAGAAATAAAAAAACACCAGCATCAACCTGAAAGTAAATCAATGGAAGGCATGGTCTGTGGCGCAAATATGCGCATGGATATGAAAGGCATGGTGATGTATGAAAACAAAGACAATCTTCCTAAAGATTGCGCTGAGATTTCAGAAGATGTCACGATTGAAGTGAAAGCTGGCGTTAAATACGCCAAGCAATATCCAGGAACCGTGTTTGGATTTGACCAACATCAATGGCAAGTAAAACCTTGTAGCCGTGTTACCGTAGAATTTACCAATGATGATGATATTCGCCATCAATGGATGATTCATGGCTTACCTAAATATTTATACCCAGAAGGGATGTTTCACATAGAAGTTAATGGGGCTGGTAAAAAAACGGGCACTTTTATTGTGCCTAGTAGCCATTTCACATATTTAGTTCATTGTGATATTGCTCAACATGTGGAAAAAGGTATGAAAGCTCAGCTAAAAGTGGGAAATGGTCGAGGAGACCTGCCAAGTATACCGGGAATATCTGCTCCAAAATTTCCTGATTTATTTAAAAAATAGATCAAATCTACTTAGAGCTTGTGACAATCCATATTGGGGTTCCTGACGTCACCCCAACCCCAGCATACACCCTGCTATACAATTAGCAGGGTTTTCAGTTTTTTCCTGGCTTTAATCAGTCGCAACATGAAAAGCATCTGTATAAATGTCAGCTATAGATGCTCCACTCAAAAAAGCAGCTGTTTTCATTTCATTAATCATTTCAGGATGACCACAGAGAAAAACGCGCCAGCCACTTAAATTAGAAACCTCACTCAGTGCCACTGTGTTTGCTCGGCCTTGATAGAAACCTTCTGGAACATCTCCCCCAGAAATACAAGGCGTATAATGGAAGTTCTGATTCTGTTCACTTAATTGACGCATTTCTTCAACCCGATACAGATCCTCTTTTACACTGCTACCATGAAATAAATGAATCGGCCCAGAATGACCATGTGAAAGTGCATCTGTCAAAATACCTGCAAGAGGTGCTAATCCTGTTCCAGTCCCGACTAGAAGTATGCCCTGCTCTTTGCGTTCTGGAATATAGAAACAATGCCCTTTGGGTTCTGAAACTGACAGTGTATCGCCAACTTTAATCTCTTCATGAACCCACTCACTAAATTTTCCGCCGGGTAATCTACGGATATGAAACTCTAATGTCTTAGATTCTTGAGGTGTATTAGAAATGGAATAACTGCGTGTTAAACCATCGGCTCTTTGTAAATTAACAAATTGCCCTGCCTTGTATTCAAGAACATCATGACACTCTATGATCAATAAAATGGTGTTTCTGTTAAGCATTTCATTAATAACAACCGTTCCTTCAGAAAACAATTCTGACTGATCAGGCAAAGCGACCGTTATATCCTGCTCTGGAATACATAAACAGGCAAGAAAGTTATTTTGAATTTTTAAGGTATCTTTTAAATCACCTTGTGATTTTGCAGGTAGCTGACCATCAGTACAACGTAACATACAGCTATGGCAAGTTCCTTTTTTACAAGCATAAGAAATCTCAACATTCTGCCTTAACAATGAATCCAGAACTGTCTCTTCAGGTTCACAGCTATAGTTTTGTTCATCTATTTTTATTGTTGTCATTAGATTCTCTGTTGTTTTGACAGTCATTTATTGATCAAAAGGTCAAAAAAAAGAGAAAATAAACATATTTTCTCTTTAAGTTTTTTATCTATTTGTTTTAGTGTTTTTTACTTACATAAAACATCGTTTCGAGTACTTTCAGCAATTGCTGCAGCTTCACCAATTAACTCGGCAGGTACATTTAACTCTGTTAATGTCGCGCCTAAATGCTCCATAACTGCATCGAAATGTGAATTATCAAGACCCATTTTTACTAAACGAGCATGAGCATTTCTCATATCCTGGCCTGTATATGTATTTGGACCACCAAAAGCCATTGTAAAAAAAGCTTTTTGCTTAACTATTTGCTCTTCCATATTAGTTTTATCGAAAAAACGGTTGATCCGATAATCTGTTAAAACTTTTCTGTAAAACAATTCAACTGCAGCATTAACTGCGGCTTCACCACCGATTCTATCGTATAAAGATTCACTTGAAGATTCACTCATTGACTACACCTCTATAATTATTATAATTTTTTTAATACAACAGCAAAATTAACTGCAAACTGAGAATAACAAACCCAACAAACTTTTACAACTTAAAACTGTCATAAGTTTTATTTAAGTAATTATGCTGGTTTTTTGTTATTCTTTTAATTATGACTGTGAACAAAATACAAGTTGTGCATTTCTAAAGTTGTTTCCATTGACTGTTGACTGCAGGGATGCTGTCGCCAAGGCTACATGAATGTATTTACGCCGTTGAGGGACAGTATGGAAGTAACCTGCGGTTTGCTCATAGCCATTTTTATTTATTTTAAGAATAAGGATTAATTAAATTCACCCATGTCAGATAAGATTAGCCCTCGCCAACGCCAAATACTAGATTTATTTCTAAAGAATAGAGCTGGACTAAGTATTGATGAAATTGCTAATTCATTAAGTATTTCTCGCAATGCAGTTCAGCAACATTTTTCTTCTTTGGAAAAAGGGGGGTTTATACAAAATGGCGACCTTAAAAAGACTGCTGGAAGACCCGTTCGCACCTATATTTTAACTGAAACAGGCTTAAATTCTTTTCCCAAACAATATGCCTGGTTTTCAGAACTCATCCTTTCAGATTTAAAAAATGAGATGGGAAGTGAGGCATTTAAAGCTTATCTTCAAAAATTGGGTCATTCACTTTCCAAAACCCTTTTACCAAGATTTGAAGGAAAACAAGATGATGCTCGTGTTAATGAATTGATTACTATTATGGATGAACTTGGATATCAGGCATCAATAACTAAGGACAGCTCAACTGATAATCAATACATAGAGGCATGCAATTGCATATATCATGATCTCGCGCAAAAACACCATGAAATATGCGAACTTGATAAGTCACTTATTTCTACTTTATTAAATAAAGAAATTGAACTGGTCGATTGTATGGCTGAAGGGAAACACACTTGTTGTTTTAAGATAAAAGATAACGATTAAATTTTTGCACTGCACTTTTATTGCCTGCCAGGACTTTGCTATCCTCACAAGCAATAAAAGTAACAATAATAAATGTTAAATCAATTAGTCGCTGGGGGTAAGCCATTACTAGGAATCACATCTAGTACGCCTGTAAAGCCACCATAGTATTTTGGACCACTTGAAGGTGGCGATATCAATTTACTAGTGCCCACTTTAAAATTAATTATTCCATCATCATTACCCAAATTAGCTAATGGCACAGTTATATCCATACCATCAGGCCTGTAGCTGATAAAAGCATTTGTCACTTGAGTGAATTGATTAAAAGTACCGGAAAATATAAGTATTTGTGCAAAAGGCTCATTAAGTCCGCTTCTTATCAAATAATCAACACCAAGATTATCATGTGGCGTTCCACTAGCATACATACCAGGGTGTCCAGTAGCAGAATTTTGATCAGTATCAATTCCCCAGTAGACTAGATCAGTTGCAGGATCATGACCAGGTGCAAGTCTTGCACTTAACTTTAAGGTACCATCAGAGACCACTGCAGCAACAGCAATCAGATCACAACATGCATCTCCTGCATCACCAGCAGGTTCAGTTGCATTTTCAGCAACTACATTAATTGTCACTTTAGCCGTATGCGTTGCTGACTGGGTATTATTAGGATTTGTTTCGATAATTTGATAATAAAACTCATCGCTATCTCCAACTACAGTGCCTGAATTAGGGGTATATGTTATATCGGAACCAGAAACACTTGCCACACCATTTGCTAGAGATAAAGATGAAGAAGCAAAAGTACCGTTAGCTGTGCTTGATATTCCAACCAGGTTTGATGCATCAACTGTGGTATCAGTAAACTCATCTTGAGAAATTGAAAAACTGACCGTTTCAGCAACTGCTCCTGCAGTCGAAAATAAAGAGATAAGGAATTTATCTCTGGCATAGGGAAATAACGCCTGATACAAATCAATGCGGCCACCACCTGACCCAATAGTTTTAGCTCCAGTAACAGGCACAGAAGTTTCCTTTAATCGTTGCTCAATATTTTCAATTGCAATCCCTCTAGAGAGCAATACCGCCGCAGCACCAGATACAAATGGCGCTGAAAATGAAGAACCTATATTTGTATTATTTCCAGCACTGCCAGGTCCGTATGTATTGCCCATTTCTGTCGAATAAACATCAACACCGGGAGCCGCCAGGTCAACCCAGGCCCCATAACTACTACTAGAATGCAACGTATCATCACTTTGAGCATTCGCTACCGCCAAAATACCATTGTTATAACTTGGTAAATCGTCATTACATGCAGCAGGGTACTGTTTTGAGGTAGTCCCGATATTTCCAGCAGCTGCAACTAATAATTTATTGATATTCCCACTATCATCAGTAATTGCATCTTGTACAACGTCACACCAGTCGTTAACACTACCCAAAATGGTATATCCACTGGTAAAACTGGCATTGATAACTTGCGATGATCCTGTACCCGCGTTTACGATACCTGAAATTCCAGTTAAAGTAGTACCAATGACAACCATAGAATTAGTATTCGATAAAACTCGAATAACATCTAAACTACTTCCCCATGACACGCCAGCGATACCTAAACCATTATCAGTTGAAGCAGATGCAATACCTGCCACACGAGTACCGTGACCATGTCCATCAACAGGATTGTTATCCCCGTCAATATAATCAGACTTTTTACAGAAAACTTTAAATGGATTTGTGGCGTTGCTTGTACAGTTATCCGTAGCAACAGTAAAACTTCCATAGGCACTTTGTGCTCCATTAAATTCACCATGATTAATGTCTATACCACTATCAAGGATTGCTATTGAGTAATTAGCGCCTGGAACTTTATTTTTATCAGTAAAAACTTCCCATGCTGTTTCTGCTTTGATTTGACCTAAACCTTGAACAGAACTAGATTGGTTAGGTAAAAAATTGGGATCATTAACCACATTGGCATGAATAATTACATTGGGGGTGGCAGACCTGACTAATGGGTTTAAATTTAATTTATCCAAAATGGCAAACAAATCAGAATTTAATGACAACCTAACCTGATAGAGTGTAAATGAACGTGAAAAAACAGTACCGACAACGGTGCCTCCGACGCCATCAACTAACTGTTTAATCTCTTTTTCAGATATACCAGACCTAACATTTAAAACCAGCTCATTTTTTACTACTTTTTCACCCACAAGTGTTGGATGCTTGATTATTGTAGTGTCATCTTCAATTATGTTGCCATCAGCATCCAGTATATTGGAATTATCAATGCCTACAGGAAAACCAGTCACACATAAATTATATCTTGCTGATACCGCTGTACCTCCACCCGTAATATCAGCCGTCGCATAAAAAGGAAAGCATTGCTCAGCTTCAATACCTGTCATTGATATTTGCGCCGTCACTGAATAGAATCCATCCAATGGTTTTTCATCACCATTGTCTCCATTATCATTTAAAGTAAGAACGCTGATCGGCTTATTGGCTTTATCAACACAGACGGGAGAAAGACAGTTTAAAACGATATTAGAAAGCCCTGCACCTGCAGGCAAACCACGGGTTGATACATTAAAAACTACCGATTCAGGATTGTTTTTAGGTTCACCATTAGACTTCAACCCAATAACTGAAGGAGAGGAATTGACTTCATTCAAATGTAAGGATTGATTACAGTCCTGAAATACTTCATGCCCTAATAACTGAATATTTTTATTTGCAATTAAATCCAAAGGTCTTTTCTTTGGGTTATGAAAAATAATGCGTTGATTAGCCTGGTCATCAAATTCTAACAATTGGTCGGGCAATTTAACTGGTAGATAATATTTATCTTCAAACAGTGTACCGTTTTTCACCGAGACACCATTAGGTAAGTCGTAAACAACTAACTGCAAAGGGCCTGTTACGCAATCTCGGGAAGTATTTTTGGCATGGGTCACTACCACCCAGTCTTTGTTTTTCCTATTAGTTTGCAGTGCAGAAAACTGTAATTTCACCTTGTCAGTGATATTAAAAGGTTCAATAACTAACGGTTTTGATATAGCAAACCATGAACAGGAACTCAGCAGTACGGCAAAAATGATGCCGAACACTAATGGCTTCAGCGTCACAAATTTTGAGGTAGTTTGATGAAATTTTATTATTACCGTCTGGGTGTACATATTATTCCCCTCACTTAAGTCTATTTCACTTAAATCATTTTATCTTCAATATAAAAGCAGCTAAAATACTTGGCAGGACTATAGAATCTGTAACTTTTTATATTCTTAGCGGCATAAGCCTATAAAATTTTTTTTCATAAATACTAATCTTTAATTGTATTCTCAGTTTAGCTATGCGTCCATGAGAAAATGATCAATTCTCAAGATTATTTTAACTTTCTAGTACATAAAAAAATTATTAAATATCAATATCTTAATATACTAAAGTTAAATTCACTCTAAATACCTTATATTAATTATTGATTTTTCAAGAGAATTATGGCTGAACATGGGATATTGATTTATAATTAATATTTGATAACCATCAACCTTTTTGTAGGAGCTATAAAATGCTTTATCCATCTAAAAAGTCTTTCAACCTTAAACAAATACAACATTTAAAAAAATCGCCTATTTTTGTACTTGTTTTTTCTATTTCTTTCTTCTCTGGGTCTATCAGTGCCGCTTCTAATGATGACCAGGTATTGAGTTATTTAGCTACGCAATGTACGGGGGCTATTCCAAGTGAATTAGCCAGCTTATGTCTTACGCTTTTCCCTGGTGGTGGTGCGGGTGGCCCTCCTGCCGGAAGTACAGCAAGCCTAAATGCGATTACATCATCCGCGCAAAGCTCATCTGCGGCTTCATCAGCTCAGAATGTTAGAGCATCTGTTCAAGACCGGGTAGAAAAGATCAAGCGTTGTGAACAGTCAAAAAATAATAACAACCCTACAGATAAAATTGAATGTGAAGAACTAAGTGATGGTAACAAAACAGATGAACTGTTTGGCAAGCTTGGCGTTTTCTTTACAGGTATGTATAACGAAAAGGATCGTAAACAGTTACGTGAAAATGGATTTAATTCTAGTTTAGAAGGCTTTGTTGGTGGATTTGATTACCGTTTTACCGATTGGATAACAGCTGGTTTCGCAGTGGGTCATACCTCTGAAGATAGCCAATTTAAATCTGCAGCTGGCGATTTAAATGCTGAAAGCTGGAACTACACACTCTATGGAACCTTAACACCTATAGACAATGTGTATCTGGACTTTAGTGCAGGCTATGCAGATATGGATTTTAAAAGCACCCGGAATATAAGCCTATCAACCCCTAGTGGCACAATTAGTGGCATAACCAACGGTGAAAATAGTGCCGATATGTATACTGTTGGTTTAGTTGCTGGCTATTCATGGTACTGGAAAGGCTTAAGTATAGATCCTAGAGTTAAATTTGATTACTCGGTTACAGATATTAAAGCTTATAACGAAACCGGTAATACTGATTTGGAGCTTTCATTTGCAGAACAGCATCGCCGCTCATTAACAACCAGCTTTGGTACTCAAATATCCTACGCTCACAGCATCCCCTGGGGCGTAGTTATTCCTCAATTGCGAAGTTATTATGTCCATGAATACAAAAATAGCGTTCGCACTATTCAAAATTCTTTAAGTATATCGCCAGCGGGCCAGTTTTCTAATTTAACTGATGATCCAGACAGAGATTATATGATTTGGGGTGGAGGCATTTCGACTGTTTTACCTCATGGCATCCAGCTATTTGCTGATTTCGAACAACTTGTTGCTCATCGTTACCTAAACAGCTGGACAGCTTCAGGTGGCTTACGTTTTGAATTTTGATGGAATAAGCGACTGACTGTTGAATACGCATATTCTAAAAAAATAGTTAGAATATGCGTAGTCGTCAGCTTTAGCTTTTAATTGCAGTCACCAAGGCATTAACTTGTTGTCGCTTTGATAACGTTATTTCTGTAAAACCAGCAGACTTTAATTGTTGTAATGCCACAGATTCCCTCATCACATGGTTTTCAGATTCATCATTAAATAGATGAATGATCCAATGCTCTAATACATCCAGTTTATTAAGCTTACTTAATACTCGAAAGTAACCAGCAACTTCATGTTGAATAATTTCTGTATGTTTTGATATATCATCCAGTCCATAACGGTCACCATTAATAAATTGACCACCTGGTTTTAATACTCGATAGATTTCTTGATATACCTTTTTTCTATAATCATGATGAAAATTATGTAAGGTATAGGCTGAAGCCACCATATCAACACTATTGTTTTTTACACCTTGAAGCGCAGTTAAAGCATCATCCGCAGAAAAACTTAAGCGCCCTTCTGTTACCCAGTCATTTAAGCTTGTCTGTGCCTGAGACTGCATAGTAGATTCATTATCAACACTCACAACTGATAGTTCTTTGCTGGCTAACAATATTGAGAGCGTTGTTATTCCCGTTCCCCCTCCTAATTCAACAACTGAAACAGGTCTATTAAGTTGTGCTGAATATTCTTTAACAGCCAGCCCTACCAACCGACTCATTTCAGGGGCTAATGGGCAAATCAGCTTTAACATGTCATATTCCTGGCCAATAACACCAGAAAACAACGCGGAATACTGCGTATTATCCTTTTTGTCTTTGCTCATAAGCTGCTAGCTGTTCAGCGCTTGCCTTAAGTTGATATTTATCTTTCCATTCACTATAAGGCATGCCGTACACTTGCTCTCTAGCCTCTTCATAATCCAATGCCACATTTTGATTATCAGCTTCAGCAGCTAACCATTTAGCCAGACAATTTCTACAAAAGCCGGCTAGAACCATTAAATCAATATTTTGTACATCTGTTTCTTTTTGTAGATGAGCAAGTAATCGCCTAAAAGCAGCGGCTTCGATTTCTGTCTGTGTTGATTTATCCATAATAAATACCTAAATTTGAACATTCTAGCAGAAACATCTGTCAACTCATGTATAATTCAAAAAAATCACCTTAACTAAAAAGTAATATGGAAATTCATAGTTCATCTCTTGCCTTTATACCCGCTGGGTTTAATGGTAAAAATGAAAATGATCAACCTCAAACTTCTAATAATAGAAAAGAAAACACGACTGAAATTAGTACGGTTTCCTCATCTCAAAAAATTAGAACGGTTGATGAAAAAAATAATTTATCCAAATTACAACTAATCTCAGATGATATCGAACAGCAAAAAAAAACACCCTCAAATTCTCGTACAGCAAATGCCGTTAATGCTTACATTCAAGAAAGCTCCCAATCATTAAAATCCCAAAGAGCCGATCTTATATCTGGCATTGATTTATTTGTTTAAAACTTATTACGTAGACCATCACAGTTAAACTATGAAACAACTTTTAGAATTTATTCCAGTCATATTATTTTTCATTACCTACAAATTGTATGATATTTATACCGCAACAGGCGTCATAATTGTTGCTACAATTATTCAAGTAGCTATCACCTGGATTAAATATAAAAAAGTTGAGCCCATGCAATGGATCACATTAGGATTAATTATCGTAATGGGTGGAGCAACCATCTACCTGCAAAACGAACAATTTATCAAATGGAAATTAACCGTCATTGAATGGTTATTCGGACTTGCATTTTTAGGCAGTCAGTTTTTCGGTAAAAAAACTTTTGTTGAACGTATGATGGGAGCCAGCTTAGAATTACCTGCGACAGTATGGAAAAAATTAAATCTTGCCTGGGCAACTTTTTTTATAAGTGTTGGCTTTATTAACATCTATGTGATGCAAAATTATAATACTGATGACTGGGTCACCTTTAAAACATTTGGTGTCCCAGGCCTTATGCTTATTTTTATCTTCATTCAGATGCTCTTTATCTATAAACATATCCCGGAAACTGAGGAATAAATATCGTGTTATATGCAATTCTTAGCGAGGATGTTGCAGATAGTCTTAAAAAAAGGCAATCTGCACGTCCAGCTCATTTACAAAGGTTACAAGACCTACAAGATCAAGGTCGATTAATTATAGCGGGGCCTCATCCTGCTATTGACAGCAATACACCTGGAGATGCCGGATTTACTGGTAGCCTTGTGATTGCTGAATTTTCTAGCCTTTCAGATGCTCAAAACTGGGCAGATGAAGATCCCTACGTTTCCGCAGGCGTCTATGAAAATGTTAACGTCAAACCATTTAAGCAAGTATTTCCACAATGACATCAGAACTAATTAAACAAAAAATTAACGAATCCTTTCAGCCTGAAATAATTGAAATTATTGATGATAGTGCTGCACATGCTGGACATGCAGGTGCCAGACAAGGTGGTGGCCATTATAATGTCACTATCGTTGCCGCAGCATTTGAAGGAAAATCGTTAGTACAAAGACATCAATTAATTTACCAGGCTCTTGGTGATTTAATGAAAACTGAAATTCATGCCTTAGGCATCAATGCTCTTACACCATCAGAAAATTTATAAGGAACGCTGTAAAATGAATAAAAAACTTATCCCTCTTTTTTTATTAGCCGGTACCACTTTACTGACTGCTTGTAATGAAGACAAAAATAGTCCTGCAAGCGCAGTCGTCTCAAAAGAAGATGCTGTTGCACAAGTTAATGGAAAATATATAAGCAAGGCCACATTGAGCAGTCTAGAAAAAGAAATTGCTCAACGTAGTAAAGGCCAATCATTTCCTAAAGAAAAACTACTTGAAGAATTGATTCAAAGGGAATTGTTAATTCAAGAGGCGGTTCAAAAGCAACTGGATAAAACGGCTGAATTCACCAATCAACTTGATACAATTAAAAACTCATTATTAACTCAAGCTGCTGTTCAAAATTTCATAAAATCTAATCCAATTACTGATGCAGACTTAGAAGCTGAATACACTAAAAATATTGCAGCCTCTGGTAGTGAATATAAGGCAAGTCATATTCTGGTTAAACTAGAAGAAGAAGCTAAACAGATCATCGCTGAGTTATCTAATGGTGCTGACTTTGCTGAATTAGCTAAAGCTAAATCAACAGGCCCATCTGGACCAAAAGGTGGTGATTTAGGTTGGTTTGGTGCAGGGCAAATGGTTGCTCCATTTTCAGAAGCGGTTATCGCTTTGGAAGATAACAAATTCACTCTAGAGCCAGTTAAAACTCAATTTGGTTACCATGTTATTTTAAGAGAGGGCTCAAGGTCTCAAACACCGCCTCCTTTTGAATCAATCAAAGAACAGATTCGTCCAATGTTGCAACGTAAAAAAGTACAAGATTTTCTAATCGGCTTACGTCAAAAAGCAAAGGTTGAGATTATAAAAGAACCTGTTCCAGCTGCTGTGACTCCTGTAGCAGCTCCACCAGTAGTTCCAGCGCCAGTAAAACCAGCTGTTGAAGCTGCGCCACAACCAGTTGCTGAACAAGCACCAGAGGCAGTAACTAAGTAGTTGTTAAATATTTGAACTATAGACTGGAAATCGTTTTATAAATAAAGCGGTTTTCAGTTTAGTATCTGTTAGCAAAATATATGCTTTTCTTTAGCATGTAAAACCTCCATCCCCCTCACCTTTCCAGCAATTATCTAATATCTTTTTCAAGACATCAAAGTTGCTTTGTTATATCTTCCCGACATAAAAAAATAAAACCTAATAAACATCAAATTTAGTTGAAAAATCAGTATACCTACTGGGAAAGTAAGTGATATATTCATATTGATACTTAACAGCAATATTATCTATCAATATATTCTCCACTCACCATGGGATAAAAAGATAAATGAAACAGTTTATTCAACAGGTAGTTGAAAACAACAACTTTAAACCTGTTCGCTTACTCGCAATATTACGAGAGGTTCAATCTAAATTTCTGTATATATCTAAAGATGCAATTGAAATAGTTGCCGAGCTACTTAACATTGAACGTACACAAATCATCAGTGTTATCGAGTTTTACAGCTTCTTTCATTTACAGCCACGAGGACAATACGACATTTTGATAAGTGATTCAATTACTGACCTGATGATGGAAAAACAGTCTTTAATTGAATACCTTTCTACGCAACTTAATGTTGAAATCGGTACTGTTCGTGAAGATGGCTTAGTTAGCCTTGGTAATACTTCCTGTACGGGTATGTGTGACCAAGGGCCTGCCGGATTAATCAATGGCTATGCGTTAACCTGCTTAAGCAAGCAAAGAATTGATGAAATTGTTAGTTTAATTAAGCAGCAGCTCCCTCTAAACAATTGGCCTAAACAGCTTTTTCAGATCACTGATAATATCCATAAAACCAATCTGCTGTTAGAGACTGAAATATCACAGGGCGAGGCAATTAAAGCCACATTAAGCAGAGGTATAACTCAAACTCTAGAAGAAATTAACATTTCTAGCCTTCGTGGCCGTGGTGGTGCTGGATTTAATACGGCAATGAAATGGCAGTTTTGTGCTAAGGAAAAAGAGTTAGAACGCTATGTAGTTTGTAATGCTGATGAAGGTGAACCTGGAACGTTTAAAGACAGAGTTTTACTTAATAGTTATGCTGAACAGGTTTTTGAAGGAATGACCGTATGCAGTTTAATTATAGGGTCTAAACAAGGGTTTTTATACTTAAGAGGCGAGTATTTACATTTATACCAACAATTACAATCAACTCTACAGCAACGCCGATCACTTGGTTTATTAGGTAAAAATATTCTGCAGTCAGGTCATGATTTTGATATTGAGATTTGTTTGGGGGCCGGGGCCTATATCTGTGGGGAGGAATCGGCACTTATTGAATCATTAGAAGGTAAACGAGGCATTCCAAGAAATCGCCCTCCTTACCCAGTCACGCAAGGCTATTTAAATAAACCCACTGTGGTTAATAATGTTGAGACTTTTTTAGCCGCAGCAAACATTGCTGTTAGTGGAGGAAAACAGTTTGCTGATTTGGGTACTGAAAAATCATCTGGAACCAAAATTTTAAGCATCAGTGGTGACTGTCAACTTCCAGGTATTTACGAATACCCTTTTGGCACCTCAATCAAAGATATTCTAATTCACTGTGGTGCTGAGGATGTACTTGGTGTTCAGGTTGGTGGCCCTTCAGGTACATTTATAAGCAATCAGGAGTTTGACAGAAAAATTGCATTTGAAGATCTTGCAACAGGCGGTTCATTTATTATTTTTAATAATCACCGTAATATTTTTGATCTAGTGAAAAACTTCACTCATTTTTTTGCACATGAAAGTTGTGGATTCTGTACCCCATGCCGAGTGGGTACTTCATTATTAAAACAACAACTTGATAAAATAGTGGATGGTCATGGTTCAGCTGGCGACGTTATAGCTTTGGAAGAACTTTGCCAAATCGTAAAAAATTACAGTCATTGCGGACTGGGACAAACTGCAGCCAACCCCATACTAAGTACTTTACAGCGCTATCCGGAAATATATCAAAAACAGATAAAAGACATCAGTTTTGAGCCAGGTTTTGATTTAGATGCATCCATCGAAACAGCAAGGCAACTGGCTGATAGAAAGGATGAAAACGCCCATTTAGTTCAGGTGGAACAATAATATGAGCAAAAAGATAACAATTGATGGTAAAGAAATCAGCTTTAAAGATGGACAAACGATCATGGAAGCGGCAACTGAGGCTAAAGTATACATTCCTCATTTATGTCATAACCCGGCATATGAACCTCATGGTAGTTGTAAATTATGTACTGTTACAGTCAATGGAAGAAGTTGTACAGCCTGTACTTTCCCTGCAGCGGATGGACAAGAAATTATCAATTCTTCAAAAGAACTGGCTGATGATAGAAAAAGTATCACTCAAATGCTATTTGTTGAGGGTAATCATTTCTGCCCTTCTTGTGAGAAAACAGGCAATTGCCAATTACAAGGTATTGCTTATCATCTGAATATGCTTGATAACCACTACCCGCATTTTTTTTCCGATAGAGAAGTAGATGCATCACACCCTGATATATTAATTGACCATAATCGTTGCATTTTTTGTAGCTTATGTGTCAGGGCAAGCCAGGAAACTGATGCTAAAGATGTTTTTGCTATTAGCGGTCGAGGTATTAATAAACACTTAATTATCAATTCAAAAACCGGAAAACTTAAAGACAGTGACATCAATATAAACGACTGTGCGGCTCATATCTGTCCAACAGGGGCAATTTTAATAAAACGCACAGGATACACCATACCTATTGGTCAACGAACTTATGATGAAAAACAAATTGATCAAGTGACTTTAGAAAAGGAGCTTAACAAAAATGGCTGATAAAATCAGAGTTGCAACAACTTCTTTGGCTGGATGTTTTGGTTGTCATATGTCATTTTTAGATCTGGATGAACGTCTACTTAAATTAGCTGAGGTGGTGGAATTTGATCGCTCCCCAATTACTGATATAGAACACTGTACAAACTGTGATATAGGACTTATTGAAGGCGGTGTCTGCAATTCAGAAAATGTACACGTATTAAGAGAATTTCGTAACAATTGCAAAATAATAGTTGCTGTAGGGGCTTGTTCCATTAATGGTGGCTTGCCTGCTATGCGCAATCATATTCCACTAGAAGAATGTTTAAATGAAGCTTATATTGATGGTATTGGTGTAGAAAACCCGAAAATTCCAAATGATCCTGAACTGCCCTTATTGCTGGATAAAGTTCGTCCAATTCATGAAATAGTCAAAGTTGATTATTATTTACCTGGCTGCCCACCATCAGCAGAAGTATTTTGGAAATTTTTAACCGATTTAATCGAAGGGCGTGATCCAAGCTTACCCTATGAATTAGTTCATTATGATTAGCAAAGACCTCAACAGACAATTTGAATTATCATTCGCCATAATACCAGGTTAAGCCTAAAAAAAGCTTACCCTCGCGAAACAGAGAAAAATCATGTATGAAAATTTAGAAACCGCAGATAATCAACAGAACTTGAAACGTGTCGTCATAGACCCGGTTTCTCGAGTAGAAGGTCACGGAAAGGTAACATTGTTATTAGATGAAAATAATAAAGTAAAACAAGCACGCTTACATATTGTCGAATTCCGAGGCTTTGAACGTTTTATTCAAGGCCGTCCCTATTGGGAACTTCCTGTACTTGTTCAACGTTTATGTGGAATCTGTCCCGTCAGCCATCATTTAGCGGCTGCAAAAGCCATTGACCAGTTAGTGGGTATTGATCCAGATAGTTTACCACCCACTGCTGATAAGTTAAGACGCTTATTACATTTTGGTCAGGTATTGCAATCTCATGCCCTGCATTTTTTTCACCTGTCTAGTCCAGATTTACTGTTTGGCTTTGAAAGTGACATTAGCAAACGCCATGTGATTGCCGTGTTAAATGAATATCCAGATATTGGCCTGCAAGGAGTTAAGTTACGCAAATATGGTCAAGAAGTGATTCGCATGATTTCTGGCAAACGTATTCATGGGACAGGTGCAATTGCAGGAGGCATGAATAAATCTCTGTCTAAAGCAGAACGAGATTATTTACTGGAAGATATTGATCAAATAATCGAATGGTCTGCTGGCGCTGTTGAATTAATTAAAAAGGTTCATTGTTCTAACCTACCCTATTATGATGATTTTGCCACCATTGCCACGAACTATCTTGGACTCACAAAAAACAATGGTGCTCTAGAGTTATATCATGGAGGCCTCCGAGCCAAAGCTGCCAATGGCGATACCATCATGGATCATGTCGATTATGGTCAATATAATGATTACATTCATGAAGAAGTTCGTTCATGGACCTATATGAAGTTCCCCTATTTAACCGCCTTAGGGCAAGACAAAGGCTGGTATCGAGTCGGGCCATTAGCTCGAGTCAATAACTGTGACTCTATAGATACGCCTTTGGCTGAACAAGCGCGGGTCGAATTTAAACAGCATAGTGCTAATCCCATGGTTCATAGTACCTTGGCTTATCATTGGGCTCGACTTATAGAAGCCTTACATTGTGCTGAAAGTATAAAAAATTTACTCAATGACCCTGACATTATGGGCTCAGATTTGGTTGCCCAAGGAGAAAAACGCTTTGAAGGGATCGGCGTTATAGAAGCCCCCCGAGGCACTCTATTTCATCATTATCAAGTGGATGAAAATGATATTGTGACCAAGGCCAATCTGATTGTTTCTACAACTAGCAACAATATGGGCATGAATGAATCAGTACGTCAGGTAGCAGCCGAATATTTATCTGGACAAGAATTAACTGAGCCCCTTTTAAATAATCTGGAAGTCGCCATTCGAGCTTATGACCCTTGTTTATCCTGCGCAACTCATGCCATGGGTAAAATGCCTTTACAGCTTGAGCTAGTCAATGCAGAAGGAAAAATCATTGATAAATTAGTTAAGCACAGTAATGGTCAGACCGAAAGGAACCTTATTTAATGATGAATAGCTTTTATACAACTAACTCATTAGCCCAGCATCATTATTTCTCTCTGTATGCATAAACCTGTTTTAATTTTTGCTTATGGCAATTTAAGTCGTGGTGATGATGCTCTTGGTCCTTTATTACTTGAGTATTTTAAAGATAAAATTGACCCCAACAACATTGAAATTCTCTCGGATTTTCAATTGCAAATTGAACATGCCTTAGACCTGGAAAACAGACAACTGGTTTTATTTATTGATGCCTCTGTTGCTTGTGAAACTGCTTTTAACTTTACAAAGTTACTAGCGCTTAAGGATAAAAGCTATACCACGCACGCAATGACCCCTTCAGCTGTTTTACAGGTTTATCAGGATATAAAAAAGCAAGCCCCTCCCCCCTGTTTTTTACTGAGCATACAAGGCATTAGCTTTGAATTAGGTGAAGACCTTAGTCAACAAGCGCAAATTAATCTACAACTGGCCATACAATTTACTGAAAATTTATTAACTAATAATCAAATAAACTTTTGGACTCAACAAATAGAAAACAACATAACTTGAATTCAGCGCTTAAATATTATTCAATTGTAAAACCAATCTTAATTGTCACCTGCCAATGCTCAACCTTGCCATTATCGATATGCCCACGGGTTTCTACAACCTCAAACCAACGCATGTTTTTGACTGATTGAGAGGCTTTGTCAACGGCATTTTCAATCGCTTCTTGTATACCAACTGTAGAAGAGCCAATAAGCTCAATTTTTTTATACACATGATCAGACATCTTTAATTCCTCGTTGTTTATAGAAAGGGTGATACTTTTTAATACTAATAGCTAGATACTTTTTTTACAATTGCCAATTCCAATATTCTAAAAAAACTTTAAAATCGCGCATATCTGATTTCCCCCTGGCCCAAGGTTTAATACTGGTGTAAAAAATAATGCCATCATTTTTATCTTTTCCCCACACTTTATCTTCTCCTATCCTAGCATCTAAAGCCCACCAACTCATCAGTAGCCATTCTCTGAACTTATAACTGCCTTTGACATAGCCACCCCTGGAACTAATACTTTCAAAAAATGACGTGGTTTTCTTATGTTTCAGTGGAAGTTTTTTTAATGCATCTAATCTTTGGATTTGTACCTGTTTAGCATTATATTTTTTCAAAGAATTTGTCTCTAACAACCATATATCTTTCACTCTATGAGATCCATCCCTGATTAAAATTCCAACTTTTTTATGGTAAGAACTTTGTGTATTAAACTCTAGAAGACCAGGAAGACTTTCGCTATTAACAGATTGTCTATCTTTATCCCAGTTTTTAGGAAAACTATTTTCTGATAGGTATGATGTTGGGACAAAAGCCAGATAACAACCACAAGTATGTACAGTAGTGTATAAAACAGGTTTATCCTGATTATTCAGTGTGACGATGACAATCAACCCGGTGTTAATGCCTTCCCCCACATAGAAGGGGGAAAATCCACCAGGTATTTTTTCAAAATGAATACGATATATCAGATTCGTATATGAGTTTTTTAATGTCCTGAACTCTCTAGCCTCAGTGTAAACGGTCGCTATTTCAGGGTTTATATAAATGGTTTCTTCCTTATCACCAGTGACTTTTGCACTTGCTGTACCAATAAGGTTATATTTTTTCTTATCGTTTTCTATTACAAAAACTGGCATATAACGTCTAATAAGAGAATTATCATCATTTACGGTGTATGCCACGAGATTTTCAAACGGATGAACAGGTATTGAAGTACATGAAGGAAGAATTGAAATTGCCAATAAAATTATTTGGCTTTTAAAAAAGTTATTTATCATCGCTCTTCCAATTAATGACCAACCTACTCAACTAAGTCCTGCTTATGTTGTAACAACGGGGCTCACTGAATTAATGAATGGCACCACAAAATACCCATTCATGTCGTTACCATTCAGTTCTTCAAGACTGATGACAGCAGGGAATGCTGTCGCCAAGGTTACAGGGATATATTCACGCCGTGTCTTGAGGGACAGTATGGAAATAACCTGTGATTTGTTCATGGCAATATCATAAAAGACTACGCAAAACCAGAAGGGTCCCATTCATCCATCATCTTTTGACGTGATACATCTAATCGCTGCGACATTAATGCAGCAAACCTTTTTAACAATTCGTAACCAAATCGGGGATCTTGTTCACATAGCAACAATATTCCAATGCCATCAAATTCTAGTAAGGTTGATTCCTCCTCCGCTTTAGCTTGAAAATGCCATTGAAAGGGAGGGATTAACCATGACCATCCCAGAACTTGGCCTGAACACAGAGTTTGAACTTCAAGAGTTGGGCCCATTAATGCTGGAATTTGCATAGTGATACAGCCATTTTTAATAATATAGAACTTGTCAGCTCGTTCTCCAAGTTGAAACAGAGTTTGAGCTTTATTTATCTCTACAACACTGACAAATTCACACAGTAATGCTACATAGTTTTTATGGAGCCCTGAAAAGAATTCATGATTAGATAAATACTCGTTAATTGATTGATTATCCATTACTTACCTCTACAAATTTTAGGGCTATGATGATGACGTAAAAAGCTTTCCAGACAATAGGCAATGGAAAGTATTGTTATATCTTATTCATTACTTTCATTGGGTTGAAGGTTTTTATATCGTTTAAGTATGACAGGAACTAAAGCAAGTATCCCTAACAAGCTCAATGAAATAAGGACGGGGATTGATAATAATTGCTCTGCATTTTCAATCTGTCCAACTGACTGGCCTAAATTAGCAAAAACAAAACTTCCTGGAATAATGCCAACAAAGGTAGTAATAATATAGGTACGTAAAGTGATCGGCGTAAATGCTGGTGCCAAATTAACCAGCCAAAAAGGAAACACTGGCGTCAATCTTAAAAAAAGCAAATAATTAAAAGCATCTGTCTGAAATGTATTCATTAACTGAACCGCCTGTTCATTACCCTGTAGCCTTTCCCTTACCCAGTCTGCGATTAAATAACGAGCTAAAAGAAAAACAAATGTTGCCCCTACTGTGGCAGAAAAAACAATCAGTAGACTTCCCATCCAGCGCCCAAACAATAAACCAAGGGCTAAAGAAAGAATGATCCCACCAGGTAAACTTAACGTTGTTATAGTGATATAAAGCAATCCACAAATTAAATAAACAAATACATAATGCTGATCTACATAGTTAAGCAGAGTTTCTCTATTTTGCTTTAATGAATGCAGATTTAACCACTGCTGCGCATCCACAAGAAAAAAAACAGCCACCGCTAAACAAAGTAAGACTATAAGCAACTGCTTAGTTTGTATTTTAGTCAAATTAAAATTCATTTAATACCTACCTTATCTTTACTAAAAGACTATAAAGTATTAAGAAAAATAGCTCTTGCTTATCCAATCAATGATGAATAACAATGTAACAGCACATTAATCCAAACAATAAAGGTTCCAAAACCATTTAGATAGATTCACGCTAAAAAATTAACCGCCTGGTTTTTTTAGCATTTTCCGTACATCACCAAGATGCATCTCTTCCAGGGAAATCATTCGCCGCGCATATTCTTCCAGCATTACATTTCGATCATTAACAAGCGTTAAAAGGTTATTGTATTCAGATAAAGCAAGCATTTCATGCTCCAGTGATTCTTTCAAAATATCACCTACATCATGCTGATGAGTTTCTAATAAAGAACCAATACCTAAAGAAGGGTGTCCACCTAAATGAGTTATTAACTCACCCGCTTCACTTGCATGATTTAAAGACTCGGTAGCCTGCCCTCGCATCCAGGAAACGATGGGAATACGACCAAAACCGAAAACCATTAAGGAATAATGAGTGTAGCGTACGACACCGGCTAACTCTGCTTCCATAATTTTGTTTAAAACTTTGATCACTTCATCATTATTAATTTCACTGCTAGTCATATTAAACTCCTAAATCAGAAACATTGTTTTTAAAAAACGGCTTAATTAAAGGCTATGTCATCGTTAAGTGTTGAAAATGCTCTTAAAAGCCCTCTCCTGCTGGAGAGGGAGGGGTGAGGAGGAGAAAACAAGTCCCTTCTTCTTTAATATTCTCTTATAAATCAAGAGATAAAAAGAAATTTTGAATTACATGCTATTTATTTTCTCCTCTCGGCAATTGCTCCTGCATTGCTCTACCTCCTGCATCCATGCAGTCGACCCAAACCCTCTCCAGCAGGAGAGGGCTTAAGAGCCACAAAACCCACACTTAACGGTGACATAGCTTAATTAAATAAGTTCATAGCCTTCCACTCAAATAAAGTCGGCGATTTACCAGGTAATGATAAAGACTTGCAAGCATGGGTTTAATCAATGGTAAAGCAATTAACCACGCGACTGGTTTTAATACAGGTACTTTACTCAGCAACAAAATATAAGCATCCATTTCAGAAAAAATTCTGTTGTTATCATCTTTAACATGTAATTCCGTTAACGCCTTAACAGGATCAATACCTAGCCCATATAATTTATCTTCCTGGCCCGTTATATCAAGCCAGCAAACATCATTCTTAGCTTTGCCAGCAAGTTTTTCATATCTTTGCCTATCCTTGACGCATTTAGGGCAAGCACCATCATAATAGACACAAATTTTCCCTTTATCCTGAGCCATATCATCATCCCCAGACTAAAATTGCCTCTTGTTCTTAAATGATCAATAACTTTCTATAGACATTGCTATCGACAGTATGTTCAGTTTTACTTTTAATAATGCTAATAAGATGATTTTTTATTATCTGAAGAGTAAGATTGTCTTAAATATATACACCTGAATGCCATTATGAAAAGTTTACGTAATATGATTAATCAGGCCTATTTAGCTGCTGAACCAGACATTATTAAGCAGTTATTGTGCTATTTGAAAGATTATAATTCAGTTGCAATCCAACACCTCGCCCAGCATTTAGTTTTAGATATTAGAAACAAACAAGATCAGCAAACACTCGTTGAAGCTTTTTTGCACGAATACCAATTAAACTCTGAAGAAGGCATTGTTTTAATGAGCATTGCAGAAGCACTTTTGCGGATTCCTGATCATAAAACTCAAGATTTGTTTCTTCAAGAAAAACTGACTGAAGCAGATTGGCATAAACATCTACAAAACAGTGACTCTCTATTAGTTAATTTTGCAACTCAGGCATTAGCTATAACAGGACAGATTGAACAGCAATTAAACCCCGTCGACCAACACAATCAACAAATATTTTCTAATTTATGTTCTCGCATTGGATTTCCACTTATTCGATCAGCTTTAAAACAAGCCATGCAACAACTAGCATTTCAATTTGTTATTGCTGAAAATATTGATAAAGCAATAGTCCAATCACTTCACCATTCAGACTATCTTTATTCTTTTGATATGTTAGGTGAATCAGCAATAACAACAAGCGATGAGGAACGCTATTTTAATGCTTACACACAAGCAATCGAACAACTGGCTAAATATGCCTTAAACAAAAACCCTAATAAAAACCCAGGAATATCAATTAAATTATCAGCACTTTATTGTCGTTATGAACCTTTACAACACAAACAAGCAGTTCAACAGATCGCTGAAAAATTATTGATTTTAGTTAGCCAAGCACGAATAGCAAACATACCTGTCACCATTGATGCAGAAGAAACGGAACGATTAAACATGTCTCTGGATATTTTTAATCTTGTTATTACAGACTCTTCTGTACAGGGTTGGTCAGGGCTTGGACTGGCAGTTCAAGCTTATCAACTAAGAGCAAGCAGTACTTTACATTGGGTAATTGCTTTAGCCCAGTCATTGCAATGTAAAATTCCAGTACGACTGGTAAAAGGTGCTTACTGGGACAGTGAAATTAAACGAACTCAAGTTAATGGTATAAAGAATTATCCTGTATTTACTTCAAAACAGGCAACTGATGTTTCTTATCTGGCTTGCAGTACTTTAATTTTATCTTATCCCGATGAAATCTATCCACAATTTGCTACTCATAACGCACATACACTTGCTGCAATTTTAACTCTGGCTGAAAACCATCCGGGTTACGAATTTCAGCGCTTGCATGGTATGGGAGAGCAGCTTTATAGACAACTTTTGAAACAGACTAGTGAAGACATCCCCTGTCGTATTTATGCGCCAGTAGGCAATTATCAGGATTTATTACCTTATTTAGTTCGCCGTTTACTAGAAAATGGCGCCAACACTTCTTTTATCAATCAGGTAGAAAACCCTGAAAATAATATTGATAAAGTGATTGCTGATCCCGTTATTTATTTAACAGAATTACAGAACCAGCAATCTCAAATCCCATTACCCAGTGATCTTTATGGTAAAAATCGTAAAAATTCTGAAGGAATAAATCTGGCTAACCCAGAAGTTTTAAAAGAATTAGATTTGGAGTTAAAACATTTTAATAACACAAGCTGGCATGCATCCCCCATTGTTAATGGGCAGTGTATTTCTGGAACAAGTAAAAAACGGTACAATCCCGCTAATAATCAAATGTTAATTGGAGATATCATTAATAGTAAGCAAGAAACTATTGAGAATGCCATTAATTCAGCCTCATCAGCATATAAACACTGGCGCTTGTCAACAGTTCAACAGCGAGCAATAAGTTTACAAAAAACTGCCGAACTTATAGAACAGAACCGAGCTGAATTAGTTTCATTATGTGTGCGTGAAGGTGGAAAAACCATTAAAGACGCATTGTCCGAAATACGTGAAACTGTCGATTTCTGTCGCTATTATGCTCAATCTGCTATTGAATTATTTGATCAACCTTTATCACTAGCTGGCCCAACAGGTGAAAGTAACCTGCTTTATCAATATGGTCGAGGCATTTTTGTTTGTATCAGTCCATGGAATTTTCCCATTGCTATATTTATGGGTCAGATAACGGCTGCCTTAGTCAGTGGCAATGCCGTAATTGCAAAACCTGCCACCCAAACGCCCCTAACAGCAATGCGTTGTATTCAACTGTTACATCAGGCTGGTATTCCCAAAGATGTTTTACAATTTTTACCTGGAGATGGTGCCAGCATGAGTGAAAAACTTATATCTGATAGCCGAATTGCTGGTGTCGCTTTTACTGGGTCCTTATCAACCGCTCAATTGATTAACCAACAACTAAGTAAACTACCCGCAATTATCCCCTTAATCGCTGAAACAGGGGGGCAAAACGTAATGATTGCAGATAGTTCAGCCCATAGCGAACAACTTATTCAGGATGCTTTGCAATCTGCATTTAATAGTGCGGGACAACGTTGCTCAGCTTTAAGAGTTTTGTATATCCCTCATGAGATTGCAGATCAACTCATTGCAAGAATTATTGGAGCCATGCAGCATTTGATCATTGGCGACCCACAAAACTATCAAACAGATATAGGGCCAGTCATTAGCCAAAATGCTGCAAAACAACTTGCTGATCATGTTGCCGCTATGAAAAAAAAGGCTAAAGTTCTATTTCAACTCGAATTACCAAAGCACCTGGATAGTCCTGGTTTTTTTCCACCCACTCTGATTGAACTTACATCTTTATCACAACTTAAACAGGAAAATTTTGGTCCAATTTTACATATTATCAAGTACCGAGCAACAGAACTTAATCATCTAATTGATGATGTCAATAAAAGCGGATATGGATTAACACTAGGGATACACAGTCGAATTAATAACACTATCAATATAATTGTTAAAAATTGCAAAGTGGGGAATATTTATATCAATCGAAATATAATTTCTGCAGTCGTTGGTGTGCAACCTTTTGGAGGAATGGGGTTATCTGGTACAGGGCCAAAAGCTGGTGGCCCGAATTATTTACAGCGATTTACCAGTGAACAAACCATAACAACTAACACGGCTGCAATAGGGGGTAATGCCCAGTTATTAACTAAGGAAACATAATAAGTCTGTTAGCACTCAAATCAACCTATTTTCAATGATTATTGTAACTAGCAAGCTGACCCACTTGTAAATCCTTTAGAAAAACAACAAGTTTGAAGCGATCCGGCACATTAAGCTTTCTAAATATTGCACTCACATGAGCTTTTACAGTACTACAAGAAATGTTTAATTGTTCTGCAATGGAAACATTGTCTTCACCCTTGTACACATGTTCAACAATCTCAATTTCTCGTTGAGTAAGAATTGAAATTTTTGCAAAGATTTTATTATCTAATGCTTGTTGGTTCTCAGAAAAGCTTTGTCTAGCAACAGCACCTTTAAGCATTTGAGGTATATATTGACGTTTTAACCAGATTTCGTCATTTAAAACACCTTCAATTGTACGCTTGATCAGTGACTTTTCAATTAATGAATCAGAATATCCACAAGCCCCCTCATAAATAAACTGAATCTGTTGGCTAGGTGTAAAATTTTCGCCAATGATAATAACTTTATCAATTAGTTTACATAAAAGAGGCAGTTGATAGATTTTGTCTATCAATCCAGCATCAAGCACTAATAAATATTTATCATGCGCAAACTTCTCTTCCGAAAAAATCATTTCAATATTGTCAATTGATGTCACAGTATACTGTGATGACAACACTTCCAGCCATGGACGCATCGAATCCATCTTTGTAGATGCAATGATTAATTTATTCACAATAACTTCCCTCATTAAGTTAGTGATACTAAATAATTAGAGGCAAAAAATATTTTTCAGTTGTTATCAAATTATCCTTGCCCTTGCATTAACTATAAGCATATATAATGCCAACATAATTAATTTTGTTAATTCAATAACTTATAATGATAATACCTAAAATGAAGTATTTTTAATGTGAATTTGTATAAAATCCTGACAGTTTCTAAATTTGTTTAAGAGTTTAAAGGTCTATTGCTTCAGCTTTTAGTCAATTAGCCCTGATAAATCAATGCACAAGATAGAATTCTAGGGTGTAAGGTAATCTGACAGTCGATAGATGTGAACTCAATAGTCAAACAGATAAATGGGAGGATTTTAGCTATTGACATAAAAAAGGGGAAAGTAACATGTAAATTAGGCTACTTTCATTTAGCCAAACAACTTGTAAAATTTAAAATGGTATTACGTTTATTTATTATGAGGCTTGCAAAAAAATTATTATCGCTATGGTTACAAAGCTAGATAAGTTGTCATAGTTTAAAATTTAAGAAAACAAATTATTTACCCCCCATATTCAGCTTACACAAATACAGAGGTAAGCTGAACAGGGAGAAATCAAACAATGAATTAAGCTGCCTCTATTTTACGTTCACGGCCCATACCGACTAAACCAATCATTGCAGTACCAAGTAACCAGACTGCAGATGGTACAGGAACAGCACTAACAGTTATACTTGCACCTTGAAAATCAGGAGACAAGAGCTGTAGACCAGAGGCACCAGTCCAGATACTTCCAAATACACCTATACTCAAACCTGCTTCTGAAGTACCCACTACATCATCATTAACCTGAAACTCTAGATCGAAAACATTAAAATTAGTACCTATGCTATCGCAAGCAAAAAAACCACCTACGTCACCACAGTTAGAAAAACTAAAATCAAGAGATCCAATGACTGGATCAAATATTGTAGTCCCCCCCCAAGCTGTTGCGATATTAAACCCAATTGAATTGTTAGTAGTAAAATCTGCAAAAGCCTGAGTAAGTGCTTGTGATTGTCCACCACCAACCAAAGTAAGCACTGAAGTATCCCAAGTCAAAAGAAACCCCCCTGTATCAACTCCAACTCCACTATCTGAAAAGTCTGCTTGAATATTAGCAATAAATGTTTCACCAGCAACTGCAGATATTTGATCAGGGTTTACAAAAACCGATGACGCATTAGCTCCAACAGCAAACATAGTTGCTGCCATCCCCATTACTAAACTATTAACTTTTTTCATTGTCATTTCTCCATTAATTACTTTGGTTAAATTGATAAAACTCTTGTTACACAGTTAAAAAACGCTTTATGTAAATAAAAATTTATCATTAATTACTAATTTCTCCCTTCTATACTAGCAACCTTCATACCAACTTTTAACAACGCTTTAAGCGATTGTTTTTAATGTGTTATATAAAAGTTAATCAATATAACCCTCGTAATTGATAGTAACTATGAGAGTTAACAATAAAATATTTCTCAAGTTTGATAATTGCAATCAGCAATAACCTCTAAATAAATCAGGTTTACTTTTAATGGGAAATTAAAGGAAAATAAGTTGGATTAAAAGGGTCTTGAATAAGACATTAAAAAAATCGAGTTCAAACAAATGAAGGTAATTGGAAGAAACGAGTTTAAGCTACTGGGTTATATTGCTTGATGCAGGGAATTGCATTGTGCTTATCTTAGCTTGGGATCAAAATCATGGTTAAAAACAAACGGTATTATTGACTGCTTCCATTGCGTATCTCAAAACAATTAACTCTGTGAAGCAATGAAATGTAAACTACAAAGTAGCCTGCTTAAATAATAATGGCCTAGTAAGACTTAGACATCGAGGTCCTAGTGACTGCCAACAAGTTTTCAGCCTCTAAAACAAAGTAATTATCAGTCTTAGGCTTAACTAAAATACTTGCTACGCCTTACTATTTACCCTCGCTTAAATTGCCTCCCTAGTTGTAATGTACATAAACCAGCAATACCAGAAACAAATAAAAAAATAGCGGCAGGCAAAGGAACTGCAGAAATATTATCGATACCAATTGTTGCGGTAACCGGATCCCCTGTCCAACTCGGAATATTGCCATTAATCAGCCGTAATTCTGTGACATTAGCTAATGTTGACAGAACATCATTGCCAGTCGTAAAATTTAAGCGACTAACAGGAACAAGATTATCAGGCCTTAATGAAAATGAAACTTGTGTCCAGCCACTACTGCTATCAAGGCTAACACTCGCCTGGGTTGAAAATAATCCACCCGTAACATTACCTAAATGGTCAGTCACTCCGCCATTGATTGCAAGTCGTAGATTTAAACTTTCACTTGAACTGAAATTATTCAAGTTCATAACAATTGTCGTTATGCCTGCAGCAATATAATCGCCTGTCCATTGCAAGGAATTAAACAAAGTAAGCCTGCCACCGGCAGTAAATGTACCATTTGAATTAACCTGGAGATAGTTGTCTCCAATTCCTGCTGGCCCGCCATCAGCAATATTTGTTAAATGACTATTGATGGGAACGGCTGCCCCCATCTGCCAGTTTTGAAAGGTACCCTGTTCAAAGTCGTCAATCTGCCCAATAGTGACCGCCCCGGCAACACTAGAGTAGAACAGAAATATCAGAGATGAGATAGTGATGAAAGAAGGGAAGATTAGTATTATTTTTTTCTGGAGATATAGCATGACAGTAAACCTCAATATTCAGATAAAATTCATTTCTTAAACATTTCATTGGCTAAAGTTAATGTCTTTTTTCCATACACCTGCTACTAGCATTCAAAGAATAAGTTAATTACTTAGCTTTACTCGTTCCCAGCGTATTCGGTGGGAATGCATACCGTGCTGTGACCTTAGGCAGGTATCTATTCCCACGCGGGAGCATGGGCACAAAATTGGCTAGTTTTTGCTAACCTGTGCTTTGTTAATTGCCATTTAAGTTAATTTATTTACCTAGCTTTAGTAGTCGAATTCAATTTATTCGTTTGAACCTTCATATATTCAATTAAATCCAATGCATTTCTTCGATCAAGTTTAATATTTGGCATCCTCAATTTATTGTATTTATTAAACAGTGCAATAGCCAAAGGATCTTTTTCTTCGAGCATCACATCAGGTTCCTGTAACCAGCGGAGCAACCAGGCAGGATCACGCTTGTTAACTACATTAAATAAATCAGGCCCAAGTTTGTCTCCCTGACCAATAGTATGACAAGTAGTGCAACGCGTATTAAACAGGTCCTCCCCTATTTGGGCTGCGCCCTTAGATCGAGAGTTTGTATAACCAGGTAATTTTACTAATGAACGCGTTTGCAAGCGTCCCAGCATAACTGAAATCAATGTTTCAGGCAGATCAAAAGGAGTCCGCTTTAACCATTGCCCCGTTTTCTCATTGCCCAACATGAAATTAATATGATGATCACTAAGCTCATCTTCATCAGTAGTGTACATACCTAGTTTCTTACGAACCAAATCAATATCTTGTTTTTTTCCTGTTAGAAACTGCCAGCCAGGGCCAACATTAAATTTCTTCATATAAGCTTTTAATACAGCGGCTGTATCGCGTTCTGGGTCAACAGTAATTGAATACATGAAGACATCTTTTCCAAGATGATCACCAAGCATTTTTTGAACCTGTCTTAGTTTAGCTGTTTCCAGTGGACAAGAGTCACCACAGCTAGTAAACATAAAATTGATTGATACAACCTTGTCTTTGATCACATCATCATAAAAATGTAATATTTTTCCATCCTGATTAATCAGCGGAACATTAGGGTAAGACTTACCCATCCCCCTTGCCTTGGCTGGTTCACTACTAAATATTAAAAAGATTCCGATAAGCAGAAGTTGAAAAATAATAATAGCCCATTGTTTTTTTTCGCTGATACTAATAAAGCTCATTTTATGTAATCTCTTTTTCACGTTAACAAAAGCTGTTGGTATTAAAAGTACAAGGTCAACAACTTTTTAGCTTATTATTCCCCTGACAGACAGAGAGTTAGAACTATATAAAAAATGAATGACTAAGAAAAAATGCCACCAATGAGCATCGCAGTCTTGGTGGCATATTTTATAATTTCCTAAGCGAATATAGCGCCTAAGGAAAGGGATCATTCGGCGGTAGTGGGAAGCCAGCACTGGTACCATATCCTTGTCTAAACAATACAAAATCAGTCAGGTTCACTAGTATATTCTCGTCAAGATCTCCTGCCCATAATCCGGATAATCCATATTGCGAACGAAAATTCACAAAGTCAGTCAGATTAACAATACCATCTTTATTAAGGTCACCCGTCAACTGTGTTGGTGAAATAAAAGAAACTTGCGCCGGGTCACTTATCTTGGCAGCAGCCAAGGTATCAACGCCAGACGCTATAGACCCATCCTGACGCGTCCATGTTTGACCAGCCTCTCCCACATAGCCAACACCATCCCAGCTAGGCACTGGAGTTGGTATACGTATAGTTTGCCCAGGACGTTCGTTATCCCAACGAAGCAACATCGCCTTATCTTCATGAGTTGTATTGTGACAATGTTCAACAAAGGTACCCGCAAATTCACGGAAACGGATAGCAACATCAATCACAGAACTACTATCAGGTATACCTAAAGGACCCCCTAAACCAGAAACCCGATACATATCCTTACGTGCTCCCATTTCCCACATGGGTGGTAAATGTTTATTAGTAATATTACCTGCAATATCTACATCACTCCGTAAAAGAATCTGACCCTCTTCAAAATGAATATGGACTGGATGCGCCCAACTATTCCCCCCATTAACAATGTGCCAAATTTCAACACCACCGCCCATGGTTTCAGGGGCAGCCGATACACGATTTAAATCAGCATTAAGAGAGGCACCGCCATTAGTCTGAATTGCCCATGGTGTTGGACGACCATCTGATGCCGTACCACCACCACGACCAAAAGTAAAAGTACGGTGTTTGGCAGCAACCAGTTCAGCATCCGAAAATTTCACTAATGAAATCATCTTCTTCTTGCCTATCTCGTAGTCGGCTGGATTCATACTAAGATCAGTGCCGTTATACTCATGAACACGGAATTCAAGAAACTTTCCCACAGTAGGATCATCAGACCAACACTCTTGGCTACAGTTAAAATCAGGCTCAGGATTGAAGGTCTCGTTAAGAATACTGGCAAGTGGAACAACACTATCTGGACGCCTTCCATTAACATGAGCTAAGGTATTAACCATATAGAGTTTGGTTCCAACAGGAAACTGGCTGAAGTCAACTATGACATCATAACGTTCAGCAATAGCCTGGACTGGTAAATCCTTTGACTGTGCATTAGGAAATGGAATGGCATGTTCCATAATATTGCCATCATTAGCAATCATATGGTAGGAAACACGACTATAAGATTTACCCGAGTTAGCAGGCCCAGCAAAATCACCCTCAGTCGCATTATTAAACTCACGGATCAGGGCAAACTTAAAGAAACGTGCTACAGCACCATCAAGAATACGAAATCTATAACGGCGTGCTCGAACATCCATATAAGGTTTGTACAACCAGTTAACAGTCATTCTATCGCCAAGGAATCCATCTTCATTTAATGGTGCCATATTCAGTTGCCCATCTAAATTAGGGTTACTGTTATTACCACTAGTCCATGCCTTAGCTGAAATGAGCAACTGTACATCATAGTCTCGGTTACCCCAGTCAAGAGCTGTACCACTGGGAAAACACAAGTTTATATTATTTGCAGGGTCATCATACTCACAACGAAATCCCTCATGACCTCGATCAATTCCACTGTAGTAGTTCATCATTGCCGCATTTCCCTTATAAACATTCTCAGCTGTGCGGTCAATCATATGGTCGTGAAACCAATGAGTACTCATAGTCTCATGCCAATCTCCGGCAATATTGATAGTTCCCGTAACAGGATCACAAGTTTTTGCAACGGGTAATCCTGTTACAGGATCAGATATTTCCATTACCTCGGCTAAATCAAGAAGACCATTGTTATTCCTGTCCTCACCTGAGTCTAAAAGGCCATTATCATTAAGATCTTCACTTATCGAACATGGAGTAGAGGCACGAGGGTTTGATGCATTTCTATTGATTGAATCATACCCAGCCAACTGCATAGGCCAGCGATAATCGTAGAATTGACCAGGATAGAAAAAGGCACCTGCAAAACCATCACTTTCACCCGGGGTATGTCCGTTATGTTCATGTGTAGTAAGAGTGTGTTCACCAAAGCCATTATTAGCAGCAACATCAATTGGCAAAGCATTATAGTGCCGAAGTAGAATGGGTTCTCCATAACGAACTCTTAGAAGTTTTGGTGGCAATGTTCCATCACCAAAAGTCCACAAGGAATTTGGCGCCTGTAGCGGCATATCAGGATGAAGTTTAATACCAAGACCAGAGGTAGTACCTTCAAAACCGCCTACGCCGACAGTATTGTTATATAAACCTCCAGGAGCAAATTCACCTACTGCGTATTGATGACTTTGCTCATCATCTCGAGCGCCATGATTGGTTCTTGATCCACCTTGAGCTGTTTGGAAATACACTTGTGGAGGAAATTCATCCCAACGCTGGTGAGCAAAATGAGAACTAGGAGGACGACCTTCAATGTTGCCTGTTATACCTACAGCAAAAAGACAAGGGTTAATAAATGCTGCCCATGGATTATCAATTGTATTATTGGCTTCTCGTGTTGGGTCTGGCCAGAGTGGTGCATCTAGAAAGGCATCCATATCAGCCGCTAAAGGCCTTCCATCGCATGTTGAAACACCAAATGGAGGAACTGCTCTCGGTGTTGGAAAGTTCTTTGGTGCTGTTGTACCTGGAGCAGGTACCGGATGCACTCCAAATTCCTCAAATCGCAACATTTGCTGATCAAAGTCATCAGCTCCAAACAGTGGACTAGCAGGCAAACTACTCGGTATATCCGGGGATGCTGCTTGAGTTGCAGCTACATTTAAAGAAACGGCTAGTACAACACTATTTAATATAATTCTTAAAGGTAAAGGATCACATTGATATAAGCTCCCTCCCCACTCAAGATTCGGGGCAAAACTGCCATTTTTATTATTTCTATTATGTTTCATTGTATTTATCCTCTAATTTTCTGTTTTTTATAAGCAAAAAAGTAAGTTCAAACATTTAACTTCCGTCTATCTAAGATAAATTTTCCTTTTGCTTCTGTTTTACTTGTAGCAATTAAATTACTTGTATATTCATAAGCGCTCACTTTATTACTTCCTTATCCCTATTTGTTTTTGTATTCTTCTGAATAACAGAAAACGCCTTATCCTTTGCTAGTGCAGAGTTGATATAAAAATCTGCACTAGCTTAAACTTACTTTATGGATGATATGCTGAAGGCCCAGGTTGACCACCGTACATTCCTCTGAAAAGAACAAAATCAGTTAGATTGATTATGTTATCGCCATTCAAATCTGTATGGTCTGTAATAGTCCAAGGTGCACCTGAAAATCCTGTTTGGCCATATTCACCTCTGAACAAGACGAAATCAGTGAGGTTCACCAAATTATTATTATCAAAATCAGCATCACACATATTTCCGTAATCATCTCCATCCGTATCACGCTGATCTGTATTGGCAACCAATGTGCAATTATCAATAGCATCATCAACGTTATCATTGTCTGTATCCACACCACTCAGAGCTGTACACATCAAATCTGCATAAAGTGTGGGAACAATACCTTGAGAAACAGGATCCAAGTCTAATCTTGACCAAGGAAAAACATGTATTGGTGTCAAAGGCCAATATGACAACAAACGCCCTCTGGCATTTCCATAACCCAGCACCACGGGTACTCCTGGCGTACCAGCCTGAGTTTCGGGTTCAAGGTCAGAAAATGGGAATGGGTCTAGTCTCATACTTGGATCACCAATTGGCACAGCTGCCGATGTTTCACACGTTCCATCACAACCGCCAGGACCAAGTCGTCGATCCATATTCCATTGTTCACCTGTAAAAATGTACGGAGTCTGCAAGGCGTTTAAATCAATCTCTACAAACTCAGGATGACCTATAGCAACAGGGTTTAGATATTCACCATTCTGTGAAGCTATACCATGAAAATCCAAAGTAACGACAGTAGTATGTAATTTATGTTTATGACGACTACGTCCAATAATGTCACGTGTAGCAGGTGCCAACATTGCAAATTCCTGTGCTAAAGTAGGTATTGCAGAGCAACGATTAACAGGTGCCTTAACACCGTTTACATCGGGGATACCACCATCATCATTCGCTGCATTTAACTGTTTACAGGGCGAACGTTTATCTTTAACTGGTACACCCGTTACGAAATCCACATCATGCACCACCTTAAAAATCCCGGTATTACCAACAACACCTTGTGTAGTACAAGAGCCTGTCCCAATGAGTAGGTCACACCCTACAGTAGTAGCAAAAACCAGCTCTTGAAAACTATTTGTATCTGGATCACCATACAAAGCAAAAATATCTACTTCTGGCGTACTTAAAGTTGAAAAACCAATGAGAAGATCACGTGCACGTTGATTTTGATAACCTGGTACATCCCAGCCAACTTCATCAAACACGATATAGTCAGGTTGAAAAGAAAAACCATCTACACCTAGTACTCCAGAGTTATCAAGCACATCTGTCGTTGTTAAACCGACGTTAACGCCTACAGTATGTGCTGACAGGAAAGTAACTCCATCTATATTTTCGAAGTTGCCATCTGCATTGACGCTATCACCTATTTGGATTGGAGCAAACAGTCGCGAATCACCAACAACAGTACCAACGCCTGTGCGGTTAGTCTGTGGACAGAGCTCATCATCGCTACCATCTGATTCTGCCTGTGCAGTAATGGCGGTCTCAGCTGGATCAAGGGTATCGCCATCACGATTACCATCAAAATCAAAGGGACCCCGCGCAACGGTACTTGGGATACACATCGGGTAACCCGTACTTGCAGTAAAAGTGTAATTATCCGGGTCTACACCATAACGAGTATCCGCACTACAGTTTGCCCCACTGCCTGCACAACCCGCACCTGTTTGATGAGTATGCCGTCCTTCTGGATCGTTCACACGAATCATGGCACCCGTGTTATCGTCACCAACTATGCCGTCAACCCGAAAATAACCCTCATCGTAATTAATAAAAGTTATAACGCCAGAAACCAGTTCAGTCGCCTTTTCTAGCATTATTTCACCAGCGATTATGTCACCCGCATTGGTCTTATTAGCTAATAATGTAATCACTGCACCAGAGCCGCTACTATTACAACTATCTCCTTTACCTAGCCCTGTTTCATCCGGAACTGTGTCAGCATCCGGCCCATCAGTACAGGCTGATGGTGCATTAGTAAAAAACTGCTGTAAGGTCAGACGATTGGCTGGCAAATCTATAACCATATTGCGGGGAATAATGACATTAGCCCCACCCACAACCATTATGCCTCGAGACCAGATATCGGTGGGGTCATCGACAATAATACGTTCAACTTCACCACCAACGGTGATCTGTACCGCAGCCGATAATAAAGTACTGTGGCCTGCCATAAGAAGCAGTCCGAGTAACATAGCACTTCCAGTAAACTTCGGCTGGCACTCAATGTCCTTCGAGTCACTCTGCCCATGCAAACTGGCTTTCAACTTGTTTGTTAATTTCATGATTTTATCCTCTTGAATTTTAATCCTTCAGTTTGAATTGAGCCAGCTTATGGGGCTGTGCATGCAAGACCATTAATATGATTAGTTGGCGTAATACCTTGGGCCACTGGATCTACCGGAGGCCATGGCATAATCTGAGCGGACGTGAGAGGCCAGTATGACAAAGGACGGTTTCGCTGAAGTATATAACCTGGTACCACGGGGACACCTGGAACACCCGCCTGAGTACCTGGATCTAAATCAGAGAATGGAAACGGGTCAAGTCGCATACTTGGATGACCTATTGGAACAGCGGCAGTTGTTTCACAAGCTCCATCACACCCAGCAGGCCCCAGACGACGATCCATATTCCATTGTTCACCCGTAAAAATATAAGGGGTCTGCAAGCCGTTTAGATCAATCTCTACAAACTCAGGGTGACCTATAGCAACTGGATTTAGATATTCACCATTCTGTGAAGCAGTACCATGAAAATCCAGAGTCACAACTGTGGCATGTAATTTATGCTTATGACGACTACGTCCAATAATGTCACGAGTAGCAGGAGCCAGCATTGCAAACTCTTGAGCCATAGTGGGTATTGGGGAACAACGGCTAACAACAGACATCACACCATCAGCATCAGGGATACCACCCAGGAGATTAGCTGCATTTAATTGCTGACAAGGAGATCGTATGGTTTCGATTGGCACGCCATTAAAAAAATCAACGTCATGAACTACTTTAAATATCCCAACATTACCTACAATACCTTGTGAAGTACAAGAACCGGGCCCTGCACCACCAGATACCTCGGGAGCATCACAACCAACAGTCGTTCCAAAGACCAATTCTTGAAAACTGTTAGTGTCTGGGTCACCATACAAAGCAAATATATCTACTTCAGGATTACTTGAGGTTGAAAAACCAATAAGAAGATCTCTTACTCGTTGGTTTTGATAACCAGGTACATCCCAACCAACTTCATCAAATACGATATAGTCAGGTTGAAAAGAAAAACCATTTACACCGGGTACTCCAGAGTTATCAAGCACATCTGTAGTTGTTAAACCGACATTAACACCTACAGTATGAGCTGACAGAAAAATCACCCCGCCAATATTTTCGAAGTTTCCTTCTGCATTAACGCTATCACCAATCTGGATTGGAGCAAAGAGTCGCGAATCACTAACGACAGTACCAACGCCAGTACGGTTAGTTTGTGGACAAAGCTCATCAAGACTACCATCTGCCTCTGCCTGTGCAGTAATAGCTGTCTCAGCTGGATCAAGGGTATCGCCATCACGATTACCATCAAAATTAAAAGGCCCCCGCGCAACAGTACTAGGAATACACATCGGATACCCTGTACTAGCAGTGAATGTATAATTATCAGGGTCCACTCCGTAACGTACATCAGCACTACAGTTTGGACCACTTCCAGTACAACCCGCTCCAGTCTGATGTGTATGTCGTCCATCAGGGTCATTAACACGTATCATTGCGCCAGTTGTGTTATCGCCTACTATACCGTTTACACGGAAATATCCTTGATCGAAATTAATATAGGAGACTACACCGGAAACCAGTTCAGCTGCTTTTTCAAGCATAATTTCACCAGCAATAATATCACCAGCATTTGTCTTGTTAGCTAATAACGTAATCACCGCGCCTGAACCACTACTATTACAACTATCACCTTTTCCCAGTCCGGTCTCATCAGGAATTGAATCGGCATCGGGTCCATCAATACAGGCTGATGGGGCATTTACAAAAAATTGTTGCAAGGTTAAGCGATTAGCTGGCAGATCAAAGACCATATTCCGCGGAATAATAATATTTCGACCACTAACCACAATAGTGCCACGTGACCAAATATCAGTTGGATCGTCCACAGTAATTCGTTCAACTTCACCACCTATAGTTGACTGTACAGCTGCACTTAATGGTGCGGCACAGCCCAGTAGCAAAATACTCAGGTAAAGATTTTTATGAATTTTTTTCATCTTGTTTCCCTCATTTATAAGCCAAACACCAACCCCAAAGGATTGACGCTATTAACCTTTTTTATAATACTGCTAGCACCTTCACATTCATCCATTACGGATTTAATGCCGAAGGACCAGGGGCACCGCCATACATTCCTCTAAAAATTACAAAATCAGTCAAGTTCACTATATTGTCGCCATTAAAGTCAGCATGTTCTGTCAGTTCATTACCCTGGGTAGTGTTTTGTCCATACTCCCCTCTAAATAGAACAAAGTCCGTTAAATTTACCAAGCCATTGTTATCAAGATCAGCATCACACATATTGCCAAATCCATCCCCATTGCTATCACGTTGGTCCGGATTGGCCTCTACAATACAGTTATCGCAGGCATTGCCAATACCATCTCCATCTCCATCTTCCTGCAAGGCATTCGCAGTGGCTGGACAGTTATCAGCGGTATAAGCAATTCCATCCTGATCTGCATCAACAGCCAGTTTTCCGGAAACTAGAAAAAAATTAGTCTCAATACAATCCGTTAAATCTACTGGGTCATCACCTAATAACGGATCAGTACAAAGAGGTCCTCCTTCCTGGCTAAGACCTACAGGCCCTTCAATACGAAAGAAATTGGTATTGAAGGGACTGCCTGTTACTTCATGTTCAAGAGTTGGGTCGCCAATATAGGCTTCGCCATGTTGATCAAAAACTGGAAAGTCAGGAGCGGTCCAACGTAAAAATGGACCAATAGGCCCCAGTAAGGCACCATTAAAATCTGTAGGCGGTGGTGCTATATCTGGGATACCAATATCACTAGTAAAATTAACAGCTCTCACACCTTGCGGCACATTAGAAAACATAACAGTACCGTATGGGTGAGTAACCTTGAAATTTGCACCCGCAACCGGGTTATCAATACGCACTCGAATTCGTGCAAAACTGGTATTTTCACCCGTTGAAGCTTCGCCATCAGAACTCAAAAATGCACCTTCAAGAGCCATGACCAATAAAGTATTACCACCAACTGGCTGTCCAGATACAGGGTCAGCAAAAGTACTTATCGCTAATTCTCCTGAATCCACACGAGTCCAAAACATTTCTGGCCAATAATTATCTGGGAAAATCACTTCAGCTAATGGATCTTCTAATTCGTCTGGAGCCAATAAACAGAGAAGACTCAGCGGATTATTTACATTTACAGCACTTGGGTCCAAACATAATTCAAGACTCATGCCATCTGTTGCGGTGTACCATTTAGGAAAACCATGCCCCGGTGGACTGGGTTGATCAATTGGACCAAAACTATCTAATACTGCATATGCTGGCACTGCAATCATCATGGCTGCAATTGCCATTGCAGAGCTTACTCTTTGAATACTACTTGCTCTAGATTCGGCAATTCTTTTTAATTTATTATTCATTGCTCCTTCACCTTTTTATTGTGATTTTTCAACCATAAACACCAAAACCGTTTCATTGCTTTTTCATATCTGCTATTAAAATATTTCAATTTATCTAGCAGATAGAATTTCAAATAGAAACATTGCTACGGATTTAATGCCGAAGGCCCTGGTACACTGCCATACATACCTCTAAAGATGACAAAGTCAGTTAAGTTGACTAAGTTGTCACCATTGAAATCGGCGTGATCAACTGCAGTATAAGGTTCAATTGCCGCTGCAGTTTGGCCGTAAACTCCTCTGAAGCTTACAAAATCAGTAAGATTAACCAGACCATTATTATCAAGATCAGCATCACAAATATTGCCAAAACCATCGCCATCAGTATCACGCTGATTTGCATTAGCAATCACTGTGCAATTATCACAGGCATCACCTATACCATCTCCATCGCCATCCTCTTGACCAGGGTTAGCTACTACAGGGCAGTTATCTGCGTTATCAGCAATCAGATCAAGATCATCATCAACGGCAAGTGCCTGACTTCTAGGGTTTAAATTAAGAAAAGTACCTAAAGGTGGTAATCCAACAAAACCACGACCAAAACTACCTACAGCACGAATCTGTTTATAATCTGTTGAATTTGCCAGTAATAGTGCACGTGACCCTGGAGAAACGGGGGCACTACCTGTGACAGCTACAAATATTTCAGGATGATCAAATGGAGCGGCTTCATTTGCCACTCGAGCATCAGTAAGAGCCATCATGAATTGTGTTAAACCATCTCTTAATTCTTCAGGAGAAGGAAGTCCAGGAAATGCACCTGTATCCCTTAATAATGGAAGAGCAATCACTTCACTATTAAAATTATCATCATTGGTAATTCGAAAATCACCACCACGAACGTAAAAGTCTGTCACTTGTCGTAAAGTCGATAGCCCACCGTTATGCATATAAGGTCCTGTCAGTGCTATATTACGTAACCCTGGCGTTTTAAAGGATCCAAAATTAGTCACTCGACCAGAAAATGGTGATGTATCCGTTGGCAGAAAACCATCGGGTAATTGAGGAATCCACCCTGTCATATGTCCTGGTAAAGCTGCAATCCCTGGCATTTGAGGTGTTGCAGCACCAGCCTCTTGTAATCCCAGAATACCCTTGGACAAAGATATTTCAGTCATACCCCCACCTAACCCGGTTATTCCACCACGCCCTACATCTTCATTTACATCTAAATAGTCTGGAGCCAGTGGGTCTGGGTTACCACCTGGACGCACACCTGTATTATGAAAACCATTATCATAAATTCCAAATCCAGTTGCAATAATCATAAATTCATTAGCAAACTCTGGATTCTGGTTATATGGAACAGGTATATCAGTCAAAATGTCTTTACCTTGGATCAAATCAGTATTGATATCCATCATGGTTCCACCGTCATGACAGATAATGCAACCACCGTCACCGATAAAGACCTCCATACCAAGTGTTTCTTCGTTATTTAAAGCACCACTACCATCCATAAAGCGGTCAAATTTCGAGTCATCTGCAACAAGGGTTGCCTCATACTGCTGAATAGCCAAACCAAAGAAAAAAGCGAAATTCGCTTCCATTTGAGTATATTCATTAGTATTTAACGGGTCGGCAGCACCAGCCTGGAAGCTGGGTGTGCCATCTGCAGCATACACAACCTTCTGAGAAATATTATTCCAATACTTTGCAGGGAAAGCTAACTTGATCATCTCTGCATAGGTCGTCGTTAAACCTGCGCCAGCAACTGTATCAGCAAGGAAGCCTAATTTACTGTCGCTAGTTGAGACAGCTTGTTGTGCTAGTGGTTTTAAGCTGAGCATTTTTTTTCCTATTTTTGGAAAAGTACGCCCAATAAAAGACATTTCAGTACCATCTAGCGGAGGACCCACTGCTTGTGAGGATAGTGATGATTGACGCAAACGTAATTCCTCTGTCGCCAAACTTCCAGTTAAGTTAGTTAGTAAATGGGACCGAGGGTCTGCTGGACCAAATGGGTTATGACCATTAAATATATTATTGGCACGACCATCATGAAAGTTTTCAAAATTGAAAATAGCATTAACAACCGATGGTGAATTTCGTCCTGTCACTTGCCGCACATTTTGACCATCCACGTTAAAAATTGTATCTTCGATTGGAATACCATCATCCACTGCCTGTCCAATGACAATATCCACGAACTGAGTCTTTTTAAGCCCCATTGAACCAATCACATCATTGGTATCTCTATGCACGTTAGCTGGATTACTGAACGGTTCTCCAATGACTTGTTGATCACCTAAACGATGAGTTGGAAAATGAGCTTCGGTCAAGGTTTGATTTGGTTTCATTGACCCCAAAGCCGGGGCTGGTAGCGCAAGGTTATTATTTCCGAACAAGCCGTCTTTTGGGTTTATCTGATTGGTTGTACGGTTATCTGCCCCTGCATGAAAATGACAACTGGCACAGGCCTGAATACCATCACTACCTACCTGCATATCCCAAAAAAGTGCCTTACCTAGCTGAGCCGCCGCATGTTGGTCAATTATATATTCCCCTATCTCTATAGGTTCAGGTACATTGACATTTTTTAATGACTCGATAAGAGCGGAACTGGGGCCTGAATAGAATGCCATTCCTGAACTTAACAGGAGCGGTGCTATTCGCATAATAACTGACCTAAATTTTATAACTGGTTTACGCATGGTAAATCCCTCTTGTGAAATTTAAATTTCTTATAAATGCCATTTTGATCATCCAATTTCCATCAATAGCAACAGCAATACTTAATATATATAGCATATTCCATACCATATACACAACACACTGTTTTATATATACTTTATAGAATATAAATGTAATTTAACTTCGAATTAACCAGCAATTCTCTCAACTGCGATAGACACTTGATGTGGTTTTCTCTCACCGTTGAAAAGAGTAAACTTGTTCTCGTATAAATTCTGGATGAACAGATACTAAATGTTAGACTAATGAATTTAATTTAAATGTTCTCAGGATGTAATTCAGCAATAAACATTCAACTATTAGTTATTGTTAGAAAATGGTTTAAAGGATAGTTTGGCAACTATCATTCTTAAAACTTACCTGATATTGCTGTTAATGTAGCTCCTGGGTCTGAATACGTTGAATCTAGATCATAGAAACTAATTCTACATATGCAGTTTTCGTTAAAGTGTGTCTGATTAGTTGTGAATGTAATTGCTATTGAATTTTGTACTACTCGCTTTGAACCAAAAGAATGAAGTCATAGCGTTATTTCCCTCACCCACAACCTAGCATATACAGTGATTCGCCAATTGGTTTAAATATCGGTATCCTTTAAACCATTTCCTGATTAGGTATCAATCTAGGTAGTTTTTGAACAACATATTTAAATGTGTCACCCTCAACAGTGAATACTGTAATTCTGCACTATTCTTATTGGTAGGTGGGACCTATTGGTTCCTCCTACCCTTACGAACAAACACCTTTACCCTGAGGTTTGTATATAGCCATATTCATTATTTTATAATCTCTATATCCTTAGCAATAAAACTTCCATCATTCTGTAATTCTTGAGCAGTTGCCTGCAGAATCGTTTGAGTAGTTATAGAGGAAATATGATCAGAGCTAACGTCAAATTGTTTATAATTAGTGTTATCATCTGTCTCAACATTTATATAGGCAATGCCTAAACGTTGATTTTCAGGGTCGATATAAGAAGCAGGCCCCATTACGCTGAAAGTCGATTGCTTATTATCCCTGACTATTGTTGTTGCAATAAGAAAGGTTGAAAGCGTATCAGCGTTTATTGTTATGTGATCTCCAATATTTAGTACTGCACTATCAGGGTCAGATTCGTATGTAATCAAAGCTCTTGGGATATAAATAGCCTTACCAAGAACTGTAACCCAAGCACTAGAAACCTCTTCAATAGTTCCTTCTATAGTTACCGAACTATAATTAGGTATCGTATAAGTTGTTACTACAGAATTCACCGTTGCTATAATCAATACCGTGCTAGAGGCACCTGCTGTATCAGTGACAGTCAACACCAACTGGTCTGTTCCTGTATACCCAGTATTTGGAATATAATTCACTAATCCAGTAATCGATACCTGTGCAGTTCCATGTAACGGTAATGTTGTAATACTATAGCTATGCGTATCTCCAATATCAGGGTCATTTATTACTAATTGACTGGATGCAGATACATTTACGTCAGTATTAATTACTGCTGCTGATACAAGCGGTACATCATTAACTGGATTCACTTGCACAGGAATAATTATACTTGCTATTCCCCCCATACCATCAAGAACAGTAACTTCAATACTATCACTGCCATTAAAGTTTTCCATTGGAGAATAAGAAACTATTCCAGTCGCTGAGACATTGGCCACCCCCATAGAAGGCTGCCCTGAAATACTAAAAGTATGGGTATCGGTAAGATCAGGATCAAAAACTAAAACTTGCGCGGTTGCTGAACTATCTTCAAGCATTACCATACTGCTAGCCCTGATTCTTGGGGCATCATTAATCGGTAACACCGTTAACATAAAAGTAACATTTGAACTTGCACCGACGGCATCTTTTACGTTTACAATGACTTGCGCAGTGCCAGTTGCATTAGAATGAGGCGTAAAAGTTACCAGACCCGTTGATGATACTGTAGCATTCCCTAATATAGAAGAAGCAACAATAGAATATATAGCCGTATCATTAGCATCTGGATCATTAGCTTGAATCTGAACCATTCCCAAACTATCTTCATTAATCAAAATATCTAATGCTGTTGGCCTAGGCGCATCGTTTACAGGGCTTATAAAAACAGTCACTTGCACACTGATAACATTACCCGCACTATCGGTAACCGAAACAGATAAATTATCTCGGCCATTTAGATCCTCAAATGGCGTGTAGCTGACTAACCCGCTTGTTGAAATGATCGCCGAGCCAAGTCTTGGTGCAACCGTAATATTAAAGCTATGAGTATCACCCACATCTTGATCAACTACCTCAAGCTGAACGCTACCAGCAGAATCTTCATTGACTTGAATCATTGCAGATGTCACTACTGGTGGAAAATTGATATCTCCCACAATTACCGGGTAATAATCATAAAAAGTCTGACTTTTCCCAGTCTTAAAGTTATCACTTGTTACCGCTAATCTTAAAACATATTCGCCAGGTATTATAAGTGAGGTATCCCAGGAACCAAGTTGCAGATCCTTCTGCCCTCCCGCTCCATTAACACCCGTTGCCAACCAAGCCAAAGAGTCTCTATCACAGTTAAAAAAATCTTTTCCAGCGCAATAATCAACTGTATATTGAGTACCTACATAATCTGGAGTTTGACCATTAACCGTATCTCCAATTAAATTAACTGTGCCCAATAAACGATCTTCCGCATTAACCGGGTGAAGATAAACTGCAGTTGGGGAGTACAGTGGGTCTCCATAAAGAATGCCACTATTATTTGACTCATCAAACCAGACAGCATCACCTAATGGCAATCCCCGCATAAAATAAATCATACTTTCCAGTTGATTTGTGACAAATGCAGCACCACCTGATTGATGATGACTAACACTACCCCAAAATGCTGTACCATTTAGGCGAGACAGAAAGCTTGCAGCATAATCCCCCACCGCGACTTGTTTATGACCTTCACTAAAGAATCCATTTTCAGCAATATTTTGACCCGTTAGCATATCTGTAATCTGTAAGTAATCAATAACCAGATCACCGCTGAATAAACCTGAAGACTGTAATCTTAATTTAATACCATCATAAAGCTGGTTTCCATGTAAATTTGGATCTAATGTAATCGTAACATTGGCAAATTTCCATAAATTATTACCTACTGGCAAACTCCCAATAGTCTGGATACCATAATCTATTTGTTGATTACCTGACTCACTTTCATGGACAAATAACCTAAGTTGCAAATCAGTTGCTGTTGTAACATTTTCAGCCCTATACCAAAATGTAATACGGTAACTTGCTAGATTAGCTGCATCAATTAACTGCTCAGGAAAAGAAATTTTTTGATTGAGGTTGATTTTACGTTTATCTGGACAGGCTTCTGTCGCTGTAAAACTATTATCTGAATAACAAACTGGAACAGCAGTTTGGTCACTACTACGAAACCATAAACTATTCTGATCAGCTATACCAAAACTATCATCAACTTCAGGAAACGCTAAACCATTAAGACTGTCCCCGCCACTACGTGAATTCCAATTGGCAATATTTTCATCTGGGTACCACCCCGTCGGCCAGGAAGCATGAAAGGAAAGAGGATAAGACTGATGGTTATAACCTACAAACCCATCAGCAACGCCAACACATTGGGTATTAATTTCACGATAGATATCAGTTGATGCTGCACGACAAGCATCTGGTGTCGTTGAATTTTCACATAAAACTACATTACAAGAAGGCATTTTTCGCCAATTTAAAAGACCATTAAAACTACTGGCACTAATAGAACCATCTAACCAGCCAGAATATCGTATAGCATCATTGGCAATGGGCTGTCTTGATACAACATTAGCAGGACCGCGCTCAGTAGCTGGAGTCATTTGAACCCTGCAATTTATTGGCGTTAAACCAGAAAGTGATGACAAAGGAAAATTTAAATAATCCTGACATTCAAAGCGAGATTCACCAAAGACGCCCATCTGATAACGCCAGGATTGTAATATCCCTTCATTTGGTTGATACATACGTTTTGGCAAACCACTAGTCACAGAATGATCAATCCAATGTAGCGCTTGGGTATTAGAAAACAAATTACCATAAAGTCCATCTTGTTCAGCCTTAATCGCACGGTCAACCAGGTTTAATGCAGCCTCTTGATTTAAACCATCAATCCTGCCGACAATTAACTCCTTATCCACAGAAGGTATAACAGTACGCATCCCTCTACCATCAAGAAAGGCCTGTTCACGTTCTGTAAACTTTAATTTCACATCTGCTGAAAAATAATTGATCAACCAATACTTAAGGTAGTTATCAACCGATGTTGCCGAATTTGGTGAGAAAAGAGTTGAACCATCAATTGTCATTCGCGTTGGGACACCACGAGTTGTTACAAGATATCGAATCTTGGTGTGTTGACGTAATTGCTGTGTAGATGCAGAACAATAATAGGGTAAATCTCCATCAACACAATTTGCTACTGTTAACCCAGGATCATCAAGTGTATTGCTCTGCATAAAGGCAATTATCTGGTCTCGTAAATTACGAAATTCATCCCAACTTATAAAATAACCATTGCGGATACGAACATGAACAATATTAGCCGGATTAATATTTCGTTGCTGGGCATAATAAGCGCCAACCTGAGGTGAGTCGATTGAATTATCATTGACAATGATCAGTACATCATCACGTAATGCGTGGGCAGTTGTTGGCAGAATAGTCAAAAAAACAAGTAAACCAATTATCAAGGCACTTGGTTTCAGGTTAATTTTTAAACATGTACCTTTTATTCTTTTTTTCATGGCAATTCCCATTTTTATTATTTGCAACTCTTGCCTTAATACCTTGTTATCATTAATTATTTTATTTGCTACGACGCCCCACTCCAACTAAAGCAATCAAACCTGCCCCCATCATCCATACAGCGGCAGGAAGTGGAACTGGGCTTGCTGTATTTGCAATACTTGAATTTAACACATCAGTATTAAAAGGGTTTAAACCCCCTGGAGCTGTACCGCCTATTTGAATATTTGCATTAGCAAAAGTAAAATTACTTTCCGTTATACCGAAGAAATCAAGAAGTGTTTGGTTTTTAGTATCTGTGCCAAATAAGTTAGAAATAGACATTGAATTACCAACAGCATTAACTGTAATTTGTGATGTCCAGGTACCCAGTAAAAGTGATGTTGCAGAATTAAACATTAAGTCAATACCAACTCCTAGATCCATATCCATATTACCAATAATTTCAAATGAACCTCCGGCATCAAAAACATATGTATTACCCGTAATAGGATTTGCAATAACGGAACTCACAAAATCAAAAGAGCCAGATACAAAATTAAGTTTACATTCTACGCAATCATAAAATAAGCCATCCTGAGCTGTGCCCTCAGAACCGCTTATTAAAGCAATATCTATATTTGCCCCCACTAGTAGACCTTGGTTAGGACCGGCATCCTGAGAATAACTAACAGTTCCAGTACTCCCAAAACCATTAAAATTTAACACCGAAGCATTTGTTGCAATGGAACATAATGACAATATGACAAACAAACAGGATGTTTTTAGAATATTACTGTTTAAATGCTTCATTTTTATTCTCTACTTAATTTTTATAGTCATCACTTTATGTATCCAATGACACAAAAGCCTGCAGTTATCTTCTAAAAAAACCAAGCATATTCCATACCAAATCATATACTATTGATTCATAAATAATTTTTTACAGCTATCAATTAGAAGTATTTTATTTGAGAGTCAAAACCAATAAATTTCTCAATTTTGATAGCCCTCCCCAAGAAATAATTTTTCCCACACAAATGGCTAAACGATATAATTAGTCTAATAAATTGGTAATTATCTTGACATCAATTAGCATTTTTACTCAGCAAGTAATAATCAAACAAATTTATATCAATTTCCAATTGATACTGGTCAAAAGATATTCATTTAATTCCTTGATTTTATTTCAATATCAAATAAACTGAGACTCATTTAAAATGAAGTATTAATACCCTCTACACCTAAACAATTAACCCCATACTGACAACGTCCAGTACGGATGTTTATGAATACCAAATAATTTTGGAATTTTATGTTTCAAACACGATTACAACTTTTTATTGTGATACTGATAGTAATACTTCATTCCTCTGTGGCTAATGCGGAGATTGAACAAAAGCTGCTGGTTTTTTTAAATGCTGAAGGTGCATCAGAGCTACTAGAAGGTAATGAACAAAGCAAATCACCTGATGGCATTCTGGCTGCAGATATTCTTTATGGCGTGTCATGGGAACAGTTTCATTTTCTTGGTGAATACCTCGCTTCTAATAAAGAAACTGAACTTGAACGATTACAACTGGGGGTACAATTTAGTGAAAACAAATTTGCCTGGATAGGACGATTTCATACACCTTCTAATTTTTGGATGACTGCCTATCATCATGGCCAATATTTACAAACCAGTATTTCCTTACCGGGTATTGCTCAATTCGAAGATTTCGCAGGTATCATTCCTGCCCACTCCACGGGGCTTCTTATAGATACGAGTCATGTTTTTGAAGACTCCTCTGGTATTAATGCTGCATTTTCTATTGGTACTGCACCTGTCCTTGATGAAGGTTTTATGGAGACCTTCAACATTTTAAACCCGCAATCAGGGCATAATTTAGCTTATCATTTACGCTTTTCTTACCAACCAGATTATTTTGATAATAATAAAATAGGCATTATTGCATCATTTGCAGACTTAAACACCGAAGAAATTTTTGTTCAAAACACCCCCATTGGTGCTGTTGAACAAATTACAATTGGCGCCTTTGTCGATTGGAGCTGGCATGACTGGCGAGTAATTTCTTCCTTCTCACATATCATCAACCATTTATATAGTAATGAGCTAGTTATTGAAGATGAGTTTACCTCAGGTTATGTACAAGCTGAATATGCAGTTAGTAAAGATTGGGTATTATTTGGTCGTGTAGAGGAAAGCTTTTCAACTAACAACTCAGCTTACCTGCAATTAATTCCTAATTTTATTGAATCTCGGCAAATGATAGGTGCAAGGTTTGAATTTTTATCACAGCATGCATTAACGTTTGAAGCGGCTCATATAGAAACTTTAAATGAAAATTTTGAACAAGTCAGAATTCAATGGAGTGCCGTTTTCCCATGAAACTACGTGGTGTAATTGGTATTTTATTCTTTCTACTTATTTTGCTTCCAACAGCAACCTTTGCTCATCACCAGGTTGTTCTGGTTACTAATGTAGATTGCCCTGTCAATACAATCAGCTCGCTTGAATTACGAAAAATTTATTTTGGCATACAAGTTAAACATAAAGACTATCTAATGCGAGGTATACAAAACCAGACCAACTCTCAGCTGGATAGAATATTTCATCAAACTGTAGTTGCTATGTCCAAAAAAAGTTATCAACGCCGACTACTTGCACAAAGTTTAAATAGAGGCTCACCAAGTATTGCTAAATTTACTGATTCCATTGAACTTTATAGAGAATTAGTAAAAAACACATGCAACGTTACTTACATGTGGGAAGATCAAGTCAGAAAATATTATGATTTAAAAATTATAAAACTATTATGGCAAAAGAATTAGAGCTAGCATCTACATTCATTTTGTTCAGCCTACTTTTTTCTTGCCTCTAAATATCAACATTTCTTGCTGATATAATTGAGACTCAAATCACTCTTTATACGAACATATCAAACAGCTTAATTTTTTGCCCTAATTCAGTCAGAGAAAAAGGTTTTTCCAGATAATCATTCGCCCCATATTTAAATGCATCTATTACACTTATAAGAGATGCGTTAGCCGTCATGACCAAACAGGCAATATTCAATCCTGCAAGTTTAATTTCTTTTAAAATATCTATCCCATTAATATCTGGCAAACGTAAATCAATTAACATGATATGGAACTCTTGCAATTTAATCAATTCAACAGCCTGGGCACCATTTTCAGCAGTGGTCACATTGTATCCGCGAAAACTGAGGAATCGAGCTAAGTTATTTCTTAGATTATATTCATCTTCCACAATTAATATATTATTGTTTCGATGAAAATCAGAATTCTTGAAAATTATTTTCTTTGTGTTTAACACTAAATTCCCCAGCTAAATATAAAAAACACAGTACTTCAAATTTTGTATTTTGTAGTAGAAAACAAAAGTACAACCTGACCGAACTGCGTCTACTATTATCCCTGTTAACAATTTTAATCATCAGGTTTGCACTCTAATGATTAACCAAAATCATAACTCGACTCATTTCTGCAACAACAGAACGATTTCAGACTATGTTCCTTTTAAGTTTAGAAAAGCATTTTTAGTGCCAATACTCTGTAAAAACTTATCCAGAATAATATTTTTCTAGTTTAAAACAGATAATTTAGGGAAAGACAATAGATGAATAAAAAAAAATATTATTAATATTGCTTTTAGGTGATTGATATTTAACATTTAAAATATTATGCTTTGTTTCATTTCTAAAGAAAATCTAGTGTTCCAATGAAATAAAAATACCAAGTAATTTACTCAAAAATTTAAAGGTCCACAGAATAGCCCAAAACAATAACAGAGATATAACTCTCTTAATTGATATTTTATTTGTAAGTTATATATTACTTTTAAGATTTTTATTGAAAAAAACTAACTTGAATTAACATGACCGTGACTAATAACAAACCACTGGTGGAAGAAATAATAATGGCTGATTATTCTCATTTTTGAAATGACTGTAATAAAAGGGAAGTACTTTTTAGCCGCAATTGATTTTGATTTGATCGCGACCAAAGGTCCCTCCTACCCATACAAACAACATATTACCCCCAAAGATTTTTAATTGTGGTTGTATATAGCCATAAAAATTAATATTCATATTAACAAACCACAGGTTATAAGTTGTTTTCAGTTTGTTTCTCAAGACTGTTGATAGCAGGGATGCTGTTGCAAAGGCTACATGGATGTATTTACGCCGTGTCTTGCGAGACAGAGTATAAGTAACCTGTGGTTAGTTCATAGCCATATAAATTAATTAGAATTTATTGAAGAGGCCCGTTCAATAACGGCCCTAACTTCAGCTAGTGAAAAGGGTTTTAGTAAAAAAGCGTAAATCCCATTTTCTTCAGCTTCTCTTTGTACATCTTTCCAACTCCCGTCTCCAAGTCGTTGAAAGTTACCATGCCCCGTCATCATTATTACTTTAACTCTGGAGTTTATTTTTTTTATGCTATTTAACACTTCCAAACCATTGATATCTGGAAGTTTAAAATCAAGCAAAATAATATCGGGGGAATTTTGTTCCAGCTCTTTTAATCCATCAGCACCACTAAAAGCAATATGCACATCAAATTCAAATTTCTGTAAATAGGTCTGGATATTGCGAGCAAGCTTAAATTCATCTTCAATTAACAAAATACTCGGTTTACTATTGGAAATAGCTGGAAAAGCCAATGTAACAATAGTTCCTTGACCTTTTTCACTCGTTATATCAATAGTGCCAGAATGGTCTTCAACAATACGTTTTACTTGAGTCAAACCAATACCGACTCCATTTTGCTTACTGGAGAAAAAAGGTTTAAAAATATTTTCAATTGATTGCTTATCAATCCCTTTGCCGCTATCACTGATGATTAATTCGACAAAACCATTTTCAGTATTTTTTATGCTGAATATAATTTTCCCAGTGTCTGGCATCGCTTCTATAGCATTAGAAACAAGACTGTTTAGCATTTGTTTTAATAACGAAGCATCACCGAAAATTAATTTTGAGGAATCTTCTGAAATAATTTCATAAACAATGCTATTTTTTTCAAAAATACGGGTAAAACCAGCAATTGTTTCTTCCAGTATACGGCCAAACTCAACAATTTTTTCACGCTCTACTTCATGAGGATGTGAAAATAAAAGAAACTCTCGAATCCATTGATCCACCCGCTTAACTTCAAATGTAATATCATCAGCAATCTCTTTAACCTCTTCGTTTGAGGTTATTTCAATAGCGAGTTCAGCACTGGTACTGATAGATGCTAGAGGATTGCGAATACTATGCGCAACAGTAGCTGCCATTTGCCCCATTGCAACCATGGTTTTAGAGTCGATTATTTGTTCCTGTTGCTCTTTCATCGTCTGGTTTGCCTGATTAACAGCCAATGATTGAGCCACTAGTTCACTACGCATTTCTTCAAGATCTATAGCTAAATCCTGTATCTCGGTAAATGTTGATTTAACCTGAAGATATTTGTCAGATTGTCCAGATGCTACTTTTCGTGAAACTTGTCGTAATTTATTGATCGGATGTATTAGACGCCTTCCGTAAAGAATAATAAAAAGCGGTATAACTAAAGCATAGAGGCCAAAAAGCATCAAGCTATTAAGATAGGAATTATAAATCATTTCCTGAGTCTGGTTTTCATCAAACCCTAAACGAAGCGATGCAGATACTTCCTGTTCACCGATTATTATTGGCAGTGAAATATAATAAACATCATCATTATGCTCACCAAATTCAAGGTCTTCCTTAAATACCAGTTTATTTAAACTATCCCCCATAGAACTATTAATCGTTCGATCAGGCAGCTTAATTTCAGCAAAGACAATACGTCCACTCAAGATTGCACCATCCAAAAAAGAAATGATGCCAATTTCATTTTTATCTAGATTCTGAGCTTCTGTGAAATCAGCAAGTAGCCTTGTGATATATCGTGAATTATCAAGAAAAAGGTCCTGATTGCCTTTTTCAACGACATAAAATTTATCAACAACTATAAACGGTACCATGATTCCAGGAATAAGCATTCCAGCTAATATCAACCAGCCCGCTAAGCTATGGAACAGATAATTGTATAGTCGTTGCAATTTTTTCATAAAACCAAACATTATTAAATAATCTTACTGATTTTACCTTAATGCAATTGATAATCGTATCAATCTAATAAGAATTTACAATACCCTTTCAAAAAAGACACTATTGAAGAAATAAATCAGACAACTGATTAATTTAAATGCAGACAAATTTTAGAATAAAACTTGCTAAGGAAAGACCATGGCTTAATTAGGTAGCTGAGGTCTGAGATTTAGTTTTATGCCCTTTTAGACCCAGTTTTTCTAATTGTCTGTAGAGCGTTGCAGATGAAAGCCCTAGGTCTTTGGCAGCCATCTCCCTATTCCCACCCACGCTTTCCAAAACTGAAAGAATATGACGGTATTTAAAATGATTGACTGCATAGTCAAGATCAGTTGCCTCTTCAACAGTAGCTTGCTGGTTATTCTCAGGCAAATCTTCCATTGTAATGATATGGTTATCACAAAAAATGCAAGCTCGCTCCAGCACATTAGACATTTCACGTACATTACCTTTCCAGGGTTGTTGCATAAAATAACGCATAACCTCGGTATCAACGCTTAAAATAGGTTTTTGTAAACGTTCACGAAACAGATCAAGTAAATGTTTCACTAATACAGGTATATCATCTATCCGTTCACGCAATGGTGAGATGTGTATATTGACTATATTTAATCGAAAATATAAATCTTCTCGAAACTCCCCCTTATCAACCATTTCCTTTAGATCACGATTTGTTGCAGTAATTAATCGTAAATTAACTTTAACAGGAACATCACTTCCTACTGGAGTAATCATCTGGTCTTCAACAGCACGTAATAATTTAGGTTGTAAATCAAGACTCAGCTCACCAATTTCATCCAATAACAGCGTGCCTCCATTAGCCGCGCGAAATGCCCCTTCGCGACTGTTAGATGCACCCGTAAAAGAACCACGAACATGCCCAAAAAGGTAGCTCTCCAATAACCCATCAGGAATTGCTGACACATTTAACGAAATAAGAGGACCATCAGCATATTTCGATTGCTGGTGAATTGATTTGGAAACAACATCTTTACCCGTACCGCTTTCACCTGTAACCAGAACAGTACTAGGTGTTGGTGCAATTTTCTTAATTAACTTTTGTATTTTCTGAACATCAACACTTTTACCTTTAAAATCTGTGTTCCTTTCCTCTATTGGTTGAATGATATGTCGTAAATGAACATCCTCTACCAATTGTTGTTTTGAGCTAATGATTCTTTCAATTTTTTCATCAAGATCTTTTAAAGAAAAAGGTTTAAGAAGATAGTCTTGCGCGCCATTACGAAAACCAGATATTGCGGTATCCAGGCTACCATGTGCAGTCATTAATATACTAATAGTGCTAGGACAGATTGACATAGTCTGTTGAATCAGCTCAGCCCCCGACATATCCCCCAAACAGAGGTCTGATAACATAAGATCAAAGGATTCTTCCTGCAAAACCTCTAGAGCAGATTTTCCATCAGCTACGTCAGTCACTTTATGGCCTTGGAGCGTAAGATGACGTGCTAAATTTTTTCGAAATTTATTTTCGTCTTCAACCAATAATATTGTTGTAGCCATGGTATTAATCCAATTCAAAATTTTGACGATGCCTGACTGTCAAAATATTGTTAATGAGTTTTGTCGCGTTGGAATAGATACTACCAAAAAAATAAAGATTTTTCTATGGTACTGGAGTACTACATCAGTTATTTTTAACCCTAAATCCCCATAGAGGCTGCGCTAATCAACACAGCAATCAGCAAAACAAAGCTGTTAGAATGAAACAGATCAATCACAAAGGACAATAATAAAATGAACTCAAAGTGTCCAGTTTTCTAACACCTTAAGTGGCCATTCCCATAAGCCACCCATTTATATGTGGTCAATTCATCTGGGCCAACAGGACCTCGAGCATGAAGTTTATCAGTACTAATACCTACAACCGATCCCAAGCCATAATCCCCCCCACCGGACAATCTTGTCGAAGCATTGATTAATACTGATGCTGAATCAATCTGTTGTTCAAACTCTTCAGCCATTCTCAAACTTTGAGTAACGATGCCATCTGTATGCCCTGAGCCATAATGATTAATATGTTCAATGGCTTCTTCAATACCACTTACGACTTTTATTGAAAGAATAGGCGCCAAATATTCAGTATGCCAGTCCTCTTCAGTCGCAACAGCAATACCCTGTAATATTTTTTGAGACTCATCACAACCACGTAATTCGATCTTATTTTCAACAAATGCTGTCTGTAGCATTGGTAACATTTGTTTAGCTGAATTTTTATCGACTAATAAGGTTTCTAAAGCATTACAAACCTGAATACTTTGACACTTTGAGTTAATCGCTAGCTCAACAGCTTGTACAGGGTCAGCATCTTCAGCAAGATAAAGATGACAGATACCATCATAATGTTTAATAACAGGAATTCGAGTACCCTCTGCTATCCGTTTAATCAACCCTTTCCCGCCACGTGGAATCAGCACATCTATATATTCATCCATTTTAAGTAGCTCACCAACAGCTTCATGACCTGGCGTACGAATAATCTGTATTGCATGCTCAGGAAGCCCAGCATCAACAGCTCCTTTGATCATTGCATCAGTCAGCAATGTATTAGTTTGTAGTGCCTCCGATCCGCCACGCAAGATAACGGCATTACCACTTTTAATGCAAACACCTGCTGCATCCGTGGTTACATTAGGCCTTGATTCATAAATAATACCAATAACACCAATGGGCACTGATTTTTTGTATACCTTTAAACCTGCAGGGTTTGTATGACCTTTCAATACACGATTTAATGGATCAGGTTGTTGAGCCACTTCCCTAAGTCTGGAAAGCATATATTGAAAAACTTTGTCGTCAATAGTTAAACGTTTGATCATCGCAGCAGACTGTCCTGCCTGCCGAGCATTCAAAACTTCTTGTGCATTAATGTCTAGAACCTGTTGTTTAACCGATTCAAGTGATTCTGCCATTTTTGAAAGAGCAAGATTACGTAGAGACTCAGGCGTTGCAGATAACTTTCGAGCGGCAAGACGACTTTGTCTGGCAATAACTTGAACGGAGTCGATATTCATATTCTAACCATAACCATTTATGCTAAAGAAGATTGTTATATTTCGAATTAAAAGCTAAGAATTTAGATTGTAATATTTTTTTCCACAAAGAAAATAAGCCATACTAATCGTTAGTAATTTTATAGACTGCTTCTACAACATCATTAATTGTTCTAGCATTTTTAAAATCTTCTGGCATTACAGCTTTACCAGTAATTTCCTTAAGTTTAACAATCATGTCAACGGCATCAATACTGTCAAAATCTAAATCTTCATTTAATCGAGCTTCCAAAGTCACCAGTTCTTCTTCAATCTCAAACATTTCCAGCATAATTTCTTTGATAAGCTGCAAAATATCATCACGCTGTGTCATATTTTCCCCGTTTGTTCAGATTCAATAAAGGCTGCTAAAGTAGCGACCGAAGCAAATATTTTAACGACATCATCTTTATCTGCATCAATCCGAACATCATATTTTTTTCTAATGGCTAAACCTAGTTCAAGTGCATCAATTGAATCTAAACCTAAGCCTTCATTAAACAAAGCTTCCTGACTATCAATGTCTTCAATACTCAAATCTTCCAGATCAAGGGAATCAATGATTAACTGTTTTAATTCATTTTCCATACTGCTCATAGCATTCTCGTTGCTTCTCAAAATAATCCTGTAAATAGCGGTTAAACCGACGCACTGCGATGGTTTTTGTTTCTATTGCTAAAAAATCGTCCAGAACAATATCATCATCTACCTGCATTGCCAAATGAAATCGACGACTTGGAATTTGATACCATTTTTCTGCTTTAGTTAAAGTGGCTGGATAACAACTTAAAGTAACTGGCGTTACCACTGCATTTGCCAGCATTGCAATACGTGCAGCACTGCGTTGAAACTTATACTGCTTCCCTGTAACTGATCGAGTACCTTCTGGAAAAATAATCATGCTGCCACCTGCATTTAAACAGGCCACACTTTCATCAATCATTTTTTCAGGGTCTCCATTACTGATGTACCCAGCATTAACAACAGGCCCCTTAGTAAAAGGATTATGCCACAACTTTTCTTTTACTATGCAATTGGCAGCGGGAATTCTACTGATTAAAAATACAATATCAATCAAAGTCGGATGATTTGCAATAATCAGTTGCCCAGGCCGATTAAGATTCTCCAGCCCATTAATTTCATAGCTCATAATGCCAATTCTATGCATCAAGCCAATAAAAATATAAAAGCTATAATGCACACACCACTGTGCCCAGGCGGTTTTCTGTTGTTGCTTTGTTGATATTAAGCCTAATACAGGAAATACTATCAGCCTCAACACAACGCCGCCTAAGCCAAACACAGTAAAACTTAAACCCGTGGCTAATAAGCGCCAATAATAATTAAAAGACTGTTTAAACACCGAGTCGTTCCCAACACCAACTATGACGAGCTGTATGTACTTCTAAACGGTTCTGTTGTTCAGCCAGAAATTTTATTAACATGGGTACTTGTATCGGCTGTTCACCATCACTGCCCTTTTCTTGCTGGCAATAAAAACGTATTGGAATCCCAGATCCAGTTTTAGAAATTCTTAACGCGATAGCACGACTGTTATCAGCAGTTAGTTGAAAAGGTTCTGCAGGATAAAAATCAACTAAGGGCTCATCGTACAAAACGATTAATACTTCGTCCTCACCTTCATCAAGTAATCCCATAGCTTCAATAAAGGCTGCTGCAATACCTTCCTCTCCAGGAGCAAGCACGGTCGTTTGTAATTTGTTTTTATACACCATAGAGAATAAGCCAGCTATCGCATTATGTACTGATAAACTAAATGCTGTAGGTGATATTTCTTCCCCTACTTCAATCATTTCCATCATTTCAAATGATTTTGCCAATTCACCATGTGTGGAACTGAAAACGGTGGGTATATTTGTATTTTCAGCAATACAGGGAATTGCAGCGCAAAAGACAATTTTTGCCAAAGGGCTTAAACGTCTTTTTAACATTTTCGGTATATCAGCAAGTAACTCAGTCTGAGTGGGCCCATTATTGTCTAGAGGGGGCCAAACATGCCAGTTGCCTATTTTAAAGTCTAGTTCCATACGCTTTAGTTTTTGAAGAGTATATCTATATTTTGCATACTTAAGTCCACACTAATAAATTATTCAGGTACACCTTTATTAGCCAAGTCGTCGGCCTTCTCATTTCCATAGTCTCCTGAATGGCCTTTTACCCAAAACCATTTAATTTGATGCCGTTCAATTGCAGTATCTAATCTTCGCCATAAATCTGCATTTTTAACTGGCTTCTTGGCTGCTGTTTTCCAACCTCTCTTTTTCCAGTTATCCATCCATTCAGTAATACCTTGTAAAACATATTTAGAATCTGTATGTAAGGCAACATCACAAGGATTAGTCAAACTTTCCAGAGCCATGATAGCAGCCATTAATTCCATCTTGTTATTAGTGGTGTCTTTTTCGCCACCACATAATTCCTTTTTATGTGTTTTATACTGCATAAAAACTCCCCAACCTCCTGGCCCTGGGTTTCCCTTGCATGCTCCATCAGTATAAATGATGACCTGATCAGTCATTGTCTTTCATCCTATGTATAGAAGATTTGAGTCCCGAAGATAATGTCATTAATCGGGATGAATTGGATTTTACTGGCGTTAAAGGAATTAATGTATATTGCCTTTTAACTGCACGTACAGCATAAGCCATTGAAAAATAGGTTCGTTTACCAAACTTAAATTTTTCAGGTGTTGTTAAAATTGAGTCTAATGTAAATTCAGAGGTCGTTTTAACTTCAAAATTTAATAATTTCAACCAGTCAACAATTCTTGAACGTTGAATAAAATGCCCCCGCCATGAGTCAGACATTTTTTTATTCCAAAAAAACTGCAATCGCACCCAAATGCTTAAAGGGTTAAAATTTACAATGATCACTTCCCCTTCTGGTTTCAATATGCGATCAATTTCTCTCATGGTTTGAAATCGAAAGGCATCAAACTCTAATAAATGGGGCAGTATCACTAAATCAACCGTCTCACTTTGAATCGGTAGTTGAAATGATTTGCCACATATTTTTGTAGCTTCTCTACAGCCCTCGCCTTTTCCATCAAGAATACTGAATTTTTGATACAGTGAACAGTCAATAAAATTATTTTCCCAATTTAAAGCCCCTAGCTGCAAAATAGTTTGTTTACAGCTAACGGTAATCGAGCGCCTTAGAAATTTTTCCTCAAGTATTTGTAACAACTTACCTTGAGGTGTTTCATAAAAGGAAAACAAAAACTTTCTTTTCATACGTCAAAACTAGAAAAATAAGTACATTTTAATTATAATCAGATATTTAGATCAACTCAGTGCAACTTCTCTAAACATGCCCACTTATAATTCTATCAGCTCAACCAAATATTTACTGTGTTTGATTATATTCATCATCTCTGGTTGTTCAGATAATGTTAAAACACATGCCTTTATAAATGAAACGCCTCAATCAGTGATTGACGTTGTACACAAAAATAGTGAACTCCCTTCAATCCAAAATTTTATCGGTTTAGATAAAACTGAAACGCCAGCAGTTGCACATGTCACTGTATGGGATCGATTATTTTCTCTCTATGCCCTACCTGAAATTGATAATGATCGCGTTGAACATGAAGTGCAAAGATATCTAAAACATCCAGAATATCTAGCCAAGATACAACGTCGTGCTGCACCCTATTTACATTATATTGTTGAGGAAATAGAGTCTAAACAAATCCCGGGCGAACTGGCTTTGCTTCCTGTTGTAGAAAGTGCCTTTATCCCTAAAGCCTTGTCAAAAAGCAAAGCATCTGGTCTTTGGCAGTTTATGCCTGCTACGGGGCGTTTATTTGGTCTTAAACAAAACTGGTGGTATGACGGCCGCAGAGATGTTCATACATCAACTAAAGCTGCCACCAGCTATCTTAAACAACTTAGCAAATCCTTTGATGGCGACTGGTTTTTAGCGCTTGCTTCTTATAATGCAGGAAAGGGCAATATAAGAAAAGCCATTAGAAAAAACAAGAAAAAGAATATAGCAACAGACTATTGGTCTCTACCTTTAAGAAAAGAAACAGAGAACTATATTCCCAGGTTATTAGCCATTGCTAAAATTTTTGCAAATGCCGATAAATATAATATTCCTTTACAAGCCATCCCCAACAAACCTCATTTTTCTGTTATTAATATTAATTCACAAATAGATCTATCCATTGCTGCTGAAATGGCAAACACACCACTTGATGAATTTTTCATTTTAAACCCTGCTTTTAAAAGAGGCAGTACTGACCCTGATGGTCCTTTTCATCTGTTGATTCATGCAGAGAAAGCAGAAGAATTTAAAATAAAATTGGCTAAAACACTTGAAAAAGACCGGATGAGGTGGACTCGCCACCAAATCAAAACGGGGGAAAATCTAGGCCTGATAGCAAAAAAACACAACACTACTGTCAATGCTTTGCTTAAAAGCAATCATTTAGCTAATACTAATATCCGAGCAGGCCGTTATTTACTGATACCTAGCCTGATAACTCATACATTAGCTAATAGTACAAAAGATAAAAGACAGCTTTATACCGTTAAACAAGGCGATACTTTTTGGGATATAGCACGTCAATTTGATGTAAGAAGTAAAGATATTGCAGCCTGGAACAATATTTCATTAAATAAAATGCTACAACCAGGTCAAAAATTGATCATAAAAAAAAGTTAACTATCTTGTTTGATGGATAGATCGCTATAAAAAACGATCAATCCATCAGAAAACCTTATAAACCTGTCAAAGCTGAACTCAAAAGATTAGACGTAATTTCGCCACCGTTTTTCCTTACATAATCGATAACAATCGGCGTGAACTGACTAACCATCCCCTTAGACATATCAAGTTGTTGAAAGGTATTTACTAATGATGCAGCGCCCATAAGCGTACTATTTCCACTAGCTTGTGCTATTCCACTTAACAAATTACCCGTTGCTGATGCTGGCTGAGGTTTTGGTGCTGCTGCCAGGATTCCATCCATTCCAGGAACTGATTGACTCACTTGACCAAAAGCTGATTCAGTCATTTTACTTTTAGCCATTTGAAATAATGCACCTGATCCCCCCTGAGCTTGCGCAGGTGATACACCTAATTGCTTAACTAAAGTATCAACCAGACTTACCTGCCCAACTTCTGCAACAGCCTGACCTGTTTGAACCGTGTTATTTATATTTTTAATGGTTGAAGTTGTATTCTGTACCGTTTCAGCGGCATCATCAGCCTGGTTTAAAAAATCAAGCCAGCCCGCTGAAGCCGTTCCAGATAATGCAAGTGAGGTACATAATAAAGTTATTTTGACTTTTTTCATGGTTTTTCCTTTTTATATTTAAAACAATTGATATTTAATCTTTTATGGCAATAAACAAACAGCAAGAAGGTTACATGGAACTATCCACGCCGCAACCAGTAGCTTGTATATCTCCATACAATCTAATTTTGAATTTTTGGTACAGCATTTAGAAGCTTTCGAGTATAAGCATGAACAGGGCTTGTTAAAACTTGTTCTACCCCACCTTGTTCAACAATTTTCCCCTGATGCATCACTGCTACTTCATCAGCAATTTCTGCAACTACAGCCAAATCATGGGTAATAAATAAATAGCTTATACCCTTTGACTGTTGCAGGTTTTTAAGCAACTCAATAATCTGCGCCTGTACTGACACATCTAATGCACTGGTGGGTTCATCACAAATAATTAATTTTGGTTCAACAGCCAGAGCACGTGCGATACAAATTCGTTGTCTTTGTCCGCCAGAAAACTCATGCGGATACCGCATTGCAGAAGATTGTGGCAATTCAACTTGTTGCAATAGATTAGCAACAGTTTGCTGTCTATCAGCTGAATCAATATCAGGGTGTAAGGATTTAATACCTTCAGCAATGATATCGCCTACCAGCATTCTTGGATTCATTGAAGAAAAAGGGTCCTGAAATACAATCTGTATTTCAGAGCGCTTTAATCGTAAAGCAGCCTTATCTAATTCTGATAATTTAACGCCATTAAACAGCACTGTCCCAGCTGTTTGCGGTATTAAATTAATCAACCCTTTACCTAGGGTCGTTTTTCCACATCCCGACTCTCCAACTAACGCCAGAGTTTTACCTTGTTGCAATTGAAAACTCACGCCATCAACTGCACGAACATGGTCAACAATGCGCTTAAAAAAACCTTTTCGAATCGGGTAATAAACTTTAAAACCTTCTACTTGCAACAAATTTGCCTGCTGTTGATCAGCTGGTTTATCAATACAACTATCCATGGAAGGTAATGCGGCTAACAACTTTAAGCTATAAGGATGTTTAGCTTGCTTAAAAAACTCGCGAGTATTATTTGTTTCAACAATCTTTCCTTGCTGCATGACCGCAATTCGATCGGCCATATTCGATACCAAGGCAAGATCATGACTAATCAACCACAGAGCCATCCCGGTTTTTTGCTGAATCGACTTTAACAACTGTAAAATTTGCGCTTGAATCGTCACATCCAGAGCCGTTGTTGGTTCATCGGCAATAAGTAAATCAGGTTTGCCTGCTAAAGCAATGGCAATCATTACTCGCTGCCGCTGACCTCCAGATAATTGATGAGGATATTCATTGATTCGGCGATCTGGCTCAGGTATTTCCACTTGCTGTAATAACTCAAAAACAACCTTTTTTATTTCTGACTTGCTGAAGTTAAAATGAACCTGTATGACTTCGGCAATTTGCTCCCCTATCGTCATCACAGGATTAAGAGAAGACATAGGATCTTGAAAAATCAAACCAATGCGTTTCCCTCTAATTCTACAAAAATCATTTTCTGCAATGCGCAATAGATTTTGATCATCAAGTAAAATATGCTTTGCGGATACCTTTGCATTGGTTGGTAATAAACGCAAAACTGATAATGCTGTAATTGATTTACCCGACCCTGACTCACCGACTAAAGCGAAGGTTTCACCCTTGTACACATCAAAACTGATGTCATTGACAACCTTTTCATTTTTAAAAGCGACTGTTAGGCCACTAACTTCTAATAACTTATTGCACATATGATTATCTATAAAAGGTTTACATATTAAATTTTGTAAGAGGGTCTTCACCTGGACCAAGAATACGGTAAATAGTTATACCTTTTTTATCAACAAGATAGTAAATCGAATGATACTCATGAACGTGACGCCTGATGTTCTTTTTAATATGCTGTTGATTACTACCAACAAAGGGGAACTCCGTAATCATATCAAATGATTTAAACAGCCCTTCACGATAAATATTTGCTTGTTTAAGACCAAACTTATGAATGATGTATTTAGCTATATTTTCAATATCTTTTTCTGCTTTTTTAAGTAAGCGGTACCCAGACATTATTCACCTTTAGCTTCAATAGCATCCCAGATTTCTTGAGGGGAACGTTCACTTACTCCGCTTGACTCTGCTTCATCTAACATATCAAGCAATTGCATCTCAGCCTGTTTTCTCTGTTGATCGCAGCGCACTAAATCACGAAAGTACTCACTGTCATTGCCATATTTACCAGAATTCACTTGGGATTTAACCCAATTATCCATTTGACTGGTAATGGTTATTGTTTTTCGTTGCATAGTCATAAAGGCTCTCCTACAACATTAAAATTATATATTGATATGATATTATCATACCTTTAAACCCTATAACTTTTTCTTATTCGCCCTGCTCCGCACGTCTTGGGTCAAAAGCATTTCTAACCGTATCTGCAAATAAATTAGCCGCTAAAACAAGGCTAAACATAAATATAAAAGAAGCTAATAACGACCACCAAACCACTGGATCACGTGCCATTTCAAGACGTGCTCCATTAATCATATTTCCCCAGCTATAGGTGGTTGGATCAACACCAATATTGATGTAAGAAAGCACTGCTTCCGCTAAAACCAGTGAGCTAAAATCTAATACCACGGAAATTAATACAATGTGCATAACATTTGGCAAGATATGTCTAATTAAAATAGTACTTTGTTTAACACCTAATGCCTGAGCTGCTTGCACGTATTCCATTTCTCTTAATTTAAGTGTTTCTGCCCGGAGCATACGACATAGACCTGTCCAGCTTGTCACCCCTAAAATCAGGCATAAAAAAAGCAGGCGCATATCAGAGCGTACAATCAAACTATTAAAGTCTTCCGCATGGTTCGACATATACACTTGCACCATCAGAATTGAGGCAGCTATTAACAATACACTGGGTATTGAATTTAGTGTGGTATAGATATATTGAATCACATCATCAACCCAGCCTCTAAAAAAACCAGCCATAATGCCAAATACAATGGCCAGTGGTAACATAATCATTGTCGTTAATGATCCAATCACTAATCCTGTACGAATACTTTTTATCGCTTGGTAAAAAACATCCTCTCCAACTTTGTCTGTCCCTAAAACATGATAATAAGCTGATAAATAAATCAGCATATATGTAATAGAAACCAGCAAAAATACCACTAGCCAAACCGCCTTTGCTGTCGAGCCTTTTAAAAAGTATTGATGCCTGTCATGTAGAAAACTCCATAATAAAATCATAAACAAGATGACCAGACTAGCGCCTCGCGTAAAACCAATCAGTGCTTTACCCAATACATCGGCCTTTAATTCTGCTTCAGGGTTTTCTAGATGAGATCCACCATATTTTAATCGAGGGTACCCCCAATGTTTACTGTCATTATCAACAACAATGGCTTCCTTACTGTACAAATAAGCGGAAAATGGGGCTGAATAGGTTTTCTCACTTTTCTCAGTCAAAGGTTTAGCCCAGTAATCTAACAGACTAATAATTTCATTGCTACGCCCCTGTGTTTCTTTAAAGTGAACTGAATCCAACAACCCAATCAATATAAAGAACAGCAAAAACAGCAGCGATATAACCCCCGTTTTGCTGGATGAAATTTTCTTTAATGGCCGTTGAAAATGGGGCTTACGACAAATAAAAATACCTGCCAATAAACATGAAGACACCAAGATATAGATGAGTGCGTCTGTCCATAGAATAATCATAAGTCTAAAATCATCTGAGAAACGAAAATAAGTAACAAAGAGAGTCTGGTCATTGCTTAAAGTACACTCAACTCTAATAATAATTTTTTATTTTTAACTGAGACCGACTGAAGCACCGACTTGGCTAATTTATGTTTTAAATTATCATCTTTAAGTCGATACACAGGTCGTTTTGCTAAGGTTTTACTGACTATAACTTGAACCAATCCCTTTATCTGTTTGATATTTTTTTGAGAAACTTTATCAATCTCCAGCTTTTCTATTTTGCTATTTTTAAAGAAAAATTCATTTAAATCTGCGTTATAACTTAAAACCCCAGTTATTTTAGCCCGCCCAGTCCCTCTTATCCCAAGCTTGGAATCAATATCAATATGGGTAAAAATACCCACCTCATTACTACCCTCAACAAGCTCAATTTTAGGCTCTGATAAGATCACTTTAAAAAACAATTTCTTTTTTTCAATAGGCATCATGGCCTCTACTTTTTTTTGTAGTTCTGCCTCAGAGAGTTTAATTGTATAAGTTAAAGCCATTGATATTTGTGATGATGAAAAAAGCATTAAAAATAGGATAAATCGAAACATAGTATTCTTCAGTTGAAGGTTAACAGGCTGGCAATCATGTCAATCTAACTCTTGGATCAACAATAGAATATGAAATATCTGTTAGTAATAAGCCAAAAATATACAAAACTGAGCCAAGAAAAACCATTGACCTGACAATAGCAAAATCCTGACGATTAATGGCATCAATGGTATAACTACCTAAGCCGGGAATACTAAAAAAAGATTCCATAATCAAACTTCCCATAAATAACAAAGGTAAAACCACGACAACACCCGTTAATATAGGAATCATGGCATTTTTAAGTACATGCTTAAATAATACCTGAGTTTCCGTTAAACCTTTAGCTCTGGCTGTTCGAACATAATCCTTTTCCACTTCTTCTAAAAATAAGGTTCTATACCATCGTGCGCCAGACCCTATGCCCGATACCACACTGATTAAGACGGGTAATATTAAAAATTTAATCGCTGAAAATCCCGTGTCATAACCTGAAATAGGCACCAGTTTAAGTAATTTACCAATAAAAAACTGGCCACCAATAATATAAAATAATGATGAAATTGACATGATGACAACGCATAATACGATGCTGCTAAATTCCAGATAGGTATTTCGAAATAACACCATCATTAAAGCAACTGAAATATTGACTAAGAGACCAACAGCTAAAGAAGGCAATGCAATACTCAAACTAGGCCACATACGTTGTTTAATATCAGCCCCAATATTTCTGCCACTTTCTGAGAGTCCAAAATCAAACAAAAACAAGCCTAAGGATTTTTTATAAAAAATCGTCTCAGTTACTTTTTCACTGGTTTCTGCCTGCTGATTCCATAATAAAGGTAAATCATAACCATGTTGATGCTTCCAGTTTTGTACAGCCTGTTCAGTGACATGCTTTTGCCCTAGCTGCATACGCGCCATATCATCAGGACTGTTTACTACAAAAAAAAGAATAAAGGTTAATATGTTAACCCCCATTAATAAGGGCAATGCATATAAGCATCGGCGAAGTATATATTGAATCACTGCATTGTCTCCTTAGCTCGACGTTTAAAAGCATTTACTGCTGGAAAAAGTAATAACAAAAACACAGCCAATGCTAAAAATAGCGGCCAAAAAACTGCTTGATTCCATAGCTGTCTTTTTTCATCACGAATTTCAGGAACAATCCTAGTATATTTAAGCCTATTATTAGCCATTAAATTAGGCTTTAAATTTTTGTACCAGCCATGGAACAATGAAAAACTTTTAGGATGAAAGCCAAAAACCCAAGGCGCATCTTTTCTAACAATGGTCTGCATTTTCTGAATGATTTGCAATCGTTGTTCACTATCATCCATATTTCGCATCTGTTCAAATAAAGCATCAAACTCAGGATTATGATAGTTGACCGCATTTTCCCCGCCATGCTTTACTTTTCCATTTTCACCATACAACAGAAAAAAGAAATTTTCTGGATCAGGGTAATCGGCATTCCAGCCCCATACAAATAACTGCCCACTGCCATTACGCATTTTTTCCTGAAATCGATTGTAATCTGTCGGTTTTATAACCAGTTTTATCCCCAGTTTTTTAAACTGTTTACGATACCAATTCATTCTAGGCCTATCGTCCACTCTGACTGATGTGGTATCAAAATTTATAATCAGTGATTCACCGGTAGCAGGATCAACGCCCTGTTTATACCCCGCCTCAATCATTAACTTTTCCGCATCCTTAATCGATTTACGTTGATAATGATCATTCACCCAGTCATAAACTATCGGGTTCATGCCAGATTGATTTTCTTCATAGCCATATATTCCCGGTGGCAGAACGCCTTGGGCAGGTACACCTCGTCCATTTTGAAAAATAGCAATATATTCTTCATAGTCCACAGCAATAGAAATGGCCTGACGTAATTTTCGAGCACTGATAGAGTCACCGCCTATAATAGGGTCCAGCATATTAAACCCCATATAATAAATGGACGTCGTTACCGCTGTTTGTAACTGAATTTCCTTTTCTGCCATTGAATCGGTTAATTTCGCATCACCATCACCAATAAACTGTACGGCCTGGTCAAAACTATCAGATGAAATACCTGAAGCGTCATAATAACCTTGTAAAAACTTATTCCAATAAGGAATCGTTTCTTTCTCTAGCATATACACAACTTTATCAATAAAGGGTAAGCGTTTCCCTGCATCATTCAACAAGCCTTTTTCTTTATCGCCGGACTCACCTTCTGAAGGATAGTACTGTTGATGAAAGTTAGGATTCTTAGCCAGAACCATTCTTCGATTTGGATTATTTTCAGATAGATAATAAGGCCCCGTTCCTACTGGAAACCAGTCTAAGGTAATGTTTTTCTCTTTCAAACCCGGTTGTTTATAGAATTCATCAGCTTCCCAGGGCATAGGGGCAAAAAAAGGCATGGCCAGCCAAAACCTGAACTGAGGGTATTTTCCGTTAATTTTTATACTATATTGATAACGATTTAATACCTCAACACCCTCCATTTGTATTGATTTTATAGCTGTTTTATCCAAGGCTTTAACTTGCTGAGAAAAGTCTTTAAAGCCAACAATATGCTGTTTCATTATTTCAGCAATTGGCGATTGAATTTTTGGATGAGCCAGCCGTTTTATTTGATATACAAAATCAGCAGCCTCTAATTCCCGGGTACCCTGCTGCAAAAAATCAGTCAAGTTATTGATTTTATCAATCTGTTGATTATTTAATTTAAGGTTTTCCGCAATAAAGGCAGGGTGTGGTTGATATTGAACCCCTTTTTTTATATCAATAATATATTTGCTGTAGGCAATGTCTTTATCAGAATAAAGGCCTTCAAGCCGTTCATTATGTATATTAAAATATTCAATGACAGGCATTTTAATCGCCGTTAAAGGGACTAATTGATAGGGTCTTTTTAAATAATGATATTGAAAAGGTGGTTCATATATCTGACCAATAAAACTATATTCATTAGAACTGTATGCAACTGCAGGGTCCAAATGTTTAGGACGTTCTGAAAACGATGAATACAAAACAGATAAATCATCAACAGCAGTTTGATATGGATTGTTCAACTGAGAGACATCACAACTGCTTAAAAACAGTATAAAAATAGCCAGAAAAAAATTATGCATTAAGTTTGTTCCATTCCTTTGTTATACTTCCGCTTATTCTAAACTAATTATACACACAGGTCAGGAGTTAAAAATGGGGTTCATGCAAGGCAAAAAGGTTCTTATTGTAGGTTTAGCCAGTACTAAATCAATTGCATGGGGTATCGCCCAAGCGATGCATCGTGAAGGTGCAGAACTAGCGTTTACGTTTCAAAATGAAAAATTAAAAGAACGCGTTATAAAAATGGCTGGCGAATGTGATTCAAACATTACTGTAGAGCTTGATGTCTCTAGTGATGATCAAATCAATAATGTATTTACTGAATTAGGTAAACATTGGGACGGTCTTGATTGCATCGTACATTCAGTTGCCTTTGCTCCGCGCGAAGCTTTAGATGGCGACTATGTTGAAGCAACGACTCGAGAAAACTTCTCTGTTGCTCATGACATCAGTTCATACAGTTTTACTGCTTTAGCAAAAGCTGGCAGAAGCATGATGAAAGGTCGCAATGGTGCATTACTCACTTTAAGTTATTTAGGTGCTGAACGAGCAATCCCTAACTACAATGTAATGGGTGTTGCAAAAGCCAGTCTGGAAGCTAACGTACGTTATATGGCCGCTGCTTTAGGTGAAGAAGGAACTCGCGTAAATGCTGTTTCTGCAGGTCCAATCAGAACATTGGCTTCTGCTGGCATTAATAACTTTAAATCCATGTTAAGTAAAGCGGCTGATACCGCACCCATGAAGAAAAATGTAACGATTGATCAAGTGGGTAATGCTGCTGCTTTCTTATGTTCAGACCTTGCCTCTGGTATCACGGGTGAAATCACTTATGTTGATGGTGGTTACAATATTGCTGGTATTGCAGCAGGTTAATTTATAAAATCGTTGAGACGTTGCATGCAACGTCTCAACTTCCATTTTTTTCTATATAAATAAATATGAGCACAACTGAAATTCTAGGCTATTGTGCCGCATTCTTAACCACTGCTTCTTTTTTACCACAAGCTATCTTAACTTTAAAAACTCGAAATACCAGTTCACTTTCTCTCAGTATGTATTCTTTATTTACTGTAGGTGTTCTATTCTGGTTAATATACGGTATACAAAAGACTGACTATGCCATAATCTTTGCCAACTCAATTACTCTATTCTTATCTGCAATCATTTTATCCTTTAAAATTTACAACGTAATTTATAAAAACGGATAATTATTTTTAATATTGCAGCAAACCCTCCCCTAACCTCCAACATTATTCTACGGTTTATGTAACCGTATTCACATTCTATTCATTTTACAAACCATATAATCAGTATTGTTCATTGAAAACCAGATATAATCCGTTAGACAAGCTCTCATCTGCCCATTTATGCTGAGGTTTATATCTAATGCTTCAAATCAATGGTATTAATTAACACTATCTATCTTAGCTTCATAATAGCTAAAAATGATTAAATAACCTTTTACAAATATAAAAAAATGACCCTAGATAATGTAGACTTACAAGAAATAACCACCCTAGCCACTGAGCTTAGCATGGAATATTCCCCTAAGATTCTCGGGGCCATTGCAGTTTGGATAATTGGTAGCTGGATTATAAATGCAATATCCAATGCTGTAATTAAAGTAATGAATAAAAGTGGTGCTGACCCCACCCTTAAACCATTCCTTAAAAGCTTGATAAGCTCATTACTAAAGGTGATGTTAGTCATAAGCGTGTTAGGTATGCTGGGTGTTGAAATGACATCATTCATTGCCATTTTAGGTGCTGCAGGTTTAGCTGTTGGTATGGCTCTTTCAGGTACATTACAAAATTTCGCTGGTGGCGTAATGATCTTGATTTTTAAACCATTTAAAGCCGGGGATGTCATTGAAGCACAAGGGTTCGTAGGTTCAGTTAAAGAAATCCAGATTTTCAATACCATTCTCAAAACACCTGATAACAAGACTATCATTATTCCTAATGGTGGTTTATCAACAACCGCAATGACTAACTTTTCAACTGAGGCAACACGTCGCGTTGATTGGACGATAGGTATTGGTTATGGCGATGATGTTGATCATGCAAAACAAATTATTAGAAAATTATGTTACGAAGATTTAAGGGTTTTAAGAGAACCTGATGTATTTATTGCAGTTTCCGAGTTAGCAGATAGTTCTGTAAATTTTACTGTAAGGGCCTGGGTTAATGCTGCCGATTTTTGGGGAGTATATTTTGAAATGAATGAAAATGTTTATAAAACCTTTGCAAAAGAAGGATTGAACATCCCCTACCCGCAAATGGATATTCATCTGCATAAAAACACATAAGACGAATTTTGTTTCACTTATTCACAACTAAAGGCAATAACAATAATGTTATTGCCTTTTTTTTGCTCATTTTTCGATATACCTCAATAACTAAACAATAAAAGACTAAAGTACTTACTATGAAACTTTGCAAAATAAGCTTACTATGATGCCCACGTTATAAAAAACAGGAGATAATCATGAAATTTAGTCCTTGTATATCAGGTCAATGTACAGAAGAAGGCTCAAACTGTGAAGGCTGTGGTCGAACACATGAAGAAATAGCCGAAACAAAAACGCTAGTGATGAATCTTGTTAATTTTTCAAAAAAACAAGGCTACGAAAATACTGAAGACTTTGCCAGCTTCATCCAAAAGAATTTAGCAAAAAAATTGCAAGACCCATCCTGAACTTAATCAACCAGACTATTAAGGATGAAAAATGGATACCAAAGAAGCGATTAAATCACGACGTTCAATTAAACATTACGACCCTGACTATAAAATATCTGACAAAGAGTTAAATGAACTACTTTCACTTACGGCACTTTCTCCAACGGCATTTAATATTCAGCATTGGCGCTTCGTTGTCGTAAAAGATCCCACATTAAGAAAAAAAATACGCACTGTTGCATGGGATCAGGCTCAGGTAACAGATAGCTCCATATTAATCATTCTATGTGCAGATTTAAAAGCTTGGGACAAAGCACCTGATCAATACTGGAGAAATGCTCCCAAAGATTTGCAAGACTTTATATTACCAGCCATCAATGGTTATTATCTCGATAAAGAACAAGTTCAAAGAGATGAAGCCATGCGTTCATGTGGCATAGCGGCTCAAACTTTAATGCTATCAGCCAAATCGATGGGTTATGATTCCTGTCCAATGGATGGTTTTGATTTTTCTGCTGTAGCCAGACTTATTAACTTACCTGATGACCATGTCATCTCAATGTTTATTGCCGTAGGTAAAAAAGCATCAGAAGCTGCACCCCGTGCAGGACAATTATCACTGGAAGAAATAGTTATTGAAAATCATTTTTAATAACCCAAATACATGAAGATAAAATGAATAATTCCCAACGCCGAAAATTAAATTCACTATTTACTAAAAATAAAGCCTGGGCTGAAAAAATGGTTCAGATTGACCCTGAGTTTTTTTCCAGCTTATCAGAACAGCAAACACCAGACTATTTATGGATTGGCTGTTCAGATAGTCGCGTCCCTGCCAATCAGGTAGTAGACCTAAAACCAGGTGAAGTCTTTGTCCACAGAAACATTGCGAATGTCGTTGTGCACACAGATTTAAACTGCCTTTCTGTTATTCAATATGCTGTTAACGTACTTAAAGTAAAACATATTATCGTCTGTGGACATTATGGATGTGGTGGTGTGAAAGCGGCTTTTGAAGGTCATGAACAAGGGCTAATTGATAACTGGCTACGCCATATCAAAGATGTCTATCGCTGGCATAAAGAAGAAATTGATGCCCAAACAACAGAACAAGACAAAATCAATCTATTATGTGAAAAAAATGTTATCGAACAAGTCGCTAATGTATGTCATAGCACAATCGTACAACGTGCCTGGAAAGATAATATGGACCTTACCGTACATGGCTGGATTTATTCCATAGAAAATGGCTTATTAAAAGCACTAGATGCAGAGGTCAGTGAATCTGATCAGCTCAATTCGACCCATATATTGAAGGATCAAACTTAATATATTTCCTGCGTAATATTAACGACACCCATTCATATACCTGACTCTGGTATAATCGCTTTATTTTTTTACAGATTGCAATGATGCCTTATGCGACACAAAGGTTATCTACGATACAGTTGATTAATGCCAGAACACTCAATGAATAATAATTTCTCATCTAATTTTGAACACCTCAGCAAATTACGTACAGCTCTAGCTATATCTCAAGGCATTAAATTACTCTCAACGCTTAGAAAAGAATCTGAAGCTACTGTCTCTCATGACCAGGCTAAACGTGTTACCTATTTAACTGAATTATTTTCGCGAATTCATCGTGAAATTTTTTACGACTGGAAAAAACAGGCCACAGCAGATCATCGACCGGGCACCATGACAGATGGTAAAAAACGTATCCAGTTCCGCCTGACCATTGAACAGTTAGTATTAGATGCTGATTACAACAATGACACGGCAATTTTTGATAACAATGGCTTTATTATTAATACCGGTAATATTGCAGAAAGATTAGCCAGTTTTTATCAAAACATGCGGAAAATCAGACCCTTTTCTTATGGTAATAGAATTACTTTAGATTTTTTTCTAACCGCATTAGCAAAGTTGCCTGCTTTTAAGAGTGTATATGAACAAGGCATTGATTTTAGGCGTCTTGATGCAGCAGACACGGTTGCACTTCATGATTTAAGCAGTAATTTTGAATCTATAAAAACAGCTTTTGAACATGCCTTAGACCCTTGTCGTTGTAAAAGGCTGCAGAACCAGGCAAATGACTATGGCATATGGCCAGAAAATAAAGTCTTTATCTCTGGTGTTCCCTTTCTTTCTCACACTACCGAACAGGGGACTGTTTGTCTTGTTTTAGTTAATGGTGGATTAGTTCCTCTTGATGCCATTAAAGACAATATATTTGAAGCAGGTAAGCAATTTGCAGATAACCCTGTTAATGCTTCCGAACATATTATTGGTTATCTTCCTGGAACCGAATTATTAAGATCACCCGACAAAACTGAAATTGATGGTATCAGTATTAGTCCAGATGAAACACCCCCTCTTTTTTGTCTGGATATTAATGTACTCACCAGCTTACGATCTCCCAGTCATACAGAACTTTTAGAGTTACTTAAACAATGTGAAAGTGATGATAAATACGCCATTTTTTCCTTAGCTAATAACGAAGAACTCAGAACAAAATTATTAAATGCTGCTAAAGGTGATGAACGCCTAATTAGAACTGTTGAAATCGCCTATAACAGACTGAGTAAAATCAGTAAAAAACTCGATGATGCTCTAGAAAGCATCTTTGAAGGTAAAAAACCAGCTACTCATCCACAGTTATTTATGAGTATGGGTGGTGCAGGTGCTGGAAAAACAGCAGTTGAGGAAATTGCACAAGCACATTGTGGTGATAACTTTGTTATTGCTTCACTGGATGAATTTAGAAAAATAAGTGACCTATACACAGTTCTAACAGCTGCGAACCATCATAGTGACGATTATGTTTATGTCGAACCGTTTGCTAACCGTTTACGTCAAATGGTTGCAGACCATGCCAAGAAAACACGTATAAATATTCTGTATGACGGTACCTCAATCCCCTATTACCCCCGTTATTTTGATATTGTTGAACAATTTAAGGCTTCAGGTTTTCAAACACAAATTACCGCTGTCGATGCCTTTATTGTCAAACCTGAAGGTCGAGAAGATGAACTGGTCAGATCAGCTGTTATATGTAGTGTAAAAGCACGTTATGAACAAACAGGAAGGGCCTTACCCTGGGTTGTTACGGTCGACAAACACATCCGTGCACCACAGGAATTCCTTGAGGCCGTTGAACATCAGAATTTAGAAAAAATCTCCTTATTTGCTAATGATGGCGAAAAAGATCGTCATTATCTAGTTGCAGAAAGTTTTTATTTGACTGATTTTGATATCAATAGCCTTCATCAACATCAATTATCAGGAACATTAGCAGAGCATTTGACTGAGCTGATTAAAACTGATGATAAATCAGTCTTAAAAAAACTTGCTTCGGCTACAAAAGCCGACATTACTTCTTTAATAAATAGAAACCCGGACTTTTCAGAAAACAATGTGGCATATCAAGTTTATAACAGTCGATTTGGTAATCGGGTATTAATCATATATAACACCCGCCGCATGACCGATTTTATTGAAAAACGACAATTAAACCCAAATGCTTCTGGCGAATCAGGCTTATTACACAAACCAGAGTCCTTAGCATTTGATGTAAACCCGCTAGCAAAAAAACCCTGGATAAAAAGACTACAAGACTCTTCAGCCAGTTAAACTTGCTTCTATAGCATGGTAGGTCCGATTAGCGAAGCGTAATCGGACGCATGTTATTCATCACCGCAGCGTTCAGCTAGCAAGTGCACCACCGTATTTATATCGTTCCCCAATTATCTATATAAAATAACATAGCAATGAACTACACCGGTTGCTCCCACTCTGTTATTTTCTCTTTTCTCTATTTTAGTGATGCAAGCTAAACACTAAATAACCATGCATCTATTATTTAAAATCACAAATAATTACATTCATATTTATAATGAAATAACCCTCATAACCTGCTAATATTTAAAAATATTTTATGGATAAAAAATGTATTTAAGATTTTTAACTGAAAAATACAATAACTTACTGGATATATTTTCAGCATTTTAATCAAAAAAATAGACTGCAATGACTAGTGAAACATCAGGTTTACTTAACAAAGCTAAATCAGTTCTAAAAACTGATATTAAGCAATTGCAGATGATTCCAGATGCCGCCACTAGACTTTTAAACCTTGCTAATGATGAAAACACCACAGTTTCTGATTTATCATGCGTCATAGAAACTGAACCCGCATTAGCCGCACAACTACTCAAACTGGTTAATTCTGCAGCTTATGGTTTACCCACTAAAATCAGCTCGATTAATCGAGCCGTTAATTTACTAGGTTTTGCAGAAGTTAAAAAAGTGTCATTAGATTTGTTATTTTTTAATAACATAATAAAACCTCAAAAAGAGGCTCAATTTGATCAACTTTTTTTTTGGCAACACTGTCTTTTTGTCGCAGGTTTAAGTAGAGCTATTGCTGTTACTTTTAAGCATCCAGACCCTGATAGAATTTATGCTGCAGGCCTGTTGCATGATATAGGGAAAATCGTGCTAGAAACACATGGTGTTGTCAGCTACAGTGAGTTTTTAACTTTTTTTGAGAAAAGTGATTCGGCAATACCAGAAAATGAGAATACATTCTTCGGTATGACTCATACTGAAATAGGCTATGTATTTTGTAAACAATGGGACTTACCCGAGGTTATTACAGCAACTGCTTTTTTACATCATAGTGACTTTTTAGACCATTCTTTAGCAAAAGAGTTTGAGACCGATATAGCTATCATTTCTTTTGCAAATTTTATTAGCTGGATGCAAGGCGTTGGGTCGGTGCAAGGCCATAATCACCCAATTTTACAAAATGATGTATTTAACACTATTGATATTGAACAATTAAATATTGAGCATATTCTAGATAATGTTGATACCGAAATACGTAATATTCGTGACTTTTATAATATAGATTTTCCTAATCTAAATAAATTACGTGCTACTCTGGTTAAAACAACCATTAATTTAAGTAAAGCAGGTACTAAAGGGAGAAGCCCCAAAACTGAGTCATTACAAAAAGAGCCACTATTTTTATCAAGTTTGACTGCCCCTCATCATTGTCTTAACAAAGCAGATTTTGTTCCACGGACACTTGAAGCAATCCATAATGACTTTAACTTTGACCGTGTTATATTTATGGATATTAACCCCAAAAGGCGTAGTCTTGTTGCATCCCATGCATGGCCAAATGAAATAGTTGAAAATAATTCGACAAAACCCGAAATAATAATTAAATCTGCATCAACTGATTTACTTAAATGTCTACGACAACGTGAAGCTGTTTTAATCACTGAAACCTCCTGGTTAATATGTGAGATTTTAAAACAGCAAACTATTCAAGCTTTTATTGCTGTTCCTGTATTACGTCATAATCGCTTTATAGGAATAATTTATGCTGACAATGCCATATCCCAGGATTCTCTTAATTATGATATGGCCCAGCAAATGGTTCCTATTGCTAATGAATTGGGCATTGCTTTAAATAATGCCCGACAACATGAGATTGAAAAAAAAAGGTCGCTTACAGATCCTCTTACAAACCTAAATAATAGACGCATGCTAAATGAGTTTTTGGATGATATTTACTACGGAGATATTAGTAGACATGGTCAAATTGCTGTTGGGTTTATTGATATTGACAATTTCAAACAACTTAATGATAAATGTGGTCACCAGGCTGGTGACGATGTATTAAAAGTTGTTGCTGATACTTTAAGAAGCTTAACCAGGCCTGGTGACTGTATTGGCCGGTACGGCGGTGAAGAGTTTTTATTTATACACATAAACACGACGCTTGATGGTGTATCCGGCTATGCTGAAAGAATCAGAGCTGAAGTTGAGCGTCGAGGGAAAATTCTTGGTCAGCGGATTAAATGTGATGCTTTAACTATCAGTATTGGTGTTGTCATGCATAACTCTCAATTTTCTAATTATTATGAAATTATTGATGCTGCCGATAAAGCAATGTATCAAGCTAAGTCAAAAGGACGTAACAGAGTCGTTATTAAAAGCGATACTTAACGCAATCGCTTTTTAGATTATTTATCATTTCAATAAGCCGAAATTCTTTTCAAGTTTAAACTCAGCCAGTTTATTAATACCGCTCCTTCATAAACTTAAGTGCTTTTTGAGCTAAATCATCAGAGTTATCCCAAAGATTACGCCAGACACAGAGCGTATTTGAAAGATTTAAATCGACCACTTCAGAAGAAAAAGACTCGAATGTTATTGGGCCTTGGTAATCAATTTTCTTCAGTGCATTAAAGAACGAATCAAAATCAACATTGCCTGTCCCTAGATAACCACGGTGACTTTCACCGATATGGACATAACCCAGTCGATCCTTTGCAGCCAGAACGGACTTTTCCATCCCATCTTCTTCAATATTCATATGATAAGTATCTAGATGCAAATAAGCATTTGGGCGATTAACTTCATCAAGAAAGGCTAAACCCTCCATTCCAGTATTGATGATATTTGTTTCGTATCTGTTAACAACTTCAAGGTTAATATTAATATCTTTATCTGCAGCATAATCAGCCAAACGTTGCATTGCAGCAATAGAGTTATTCCTATTTTCAATTGATGCTGGCCCTGGATATTTGCCCAAAGCACAGTAAATCACACCACAAAGTTCTTTTCCTCCAATACCCGCTAGAACATCGGTTGCTTTACGAAGCAATTCATCGCCTTTAGAAATAATTGAAGCATCAGTACTGGTTACATCCGTTGCGGCAGACAAACCAAGAGAAGCATGAGCTCGTATGTTATATTCCTGAAGCAGATCTTTAGTCAATGCCACATCAACCTTCCATGGATCTAATAGTGCTATTTCTATATAGTCATAGCCAGCACGAGCGGCACCACTAATAGCTTGTCGAGCCCCTTCTGGTGTCCAGTCCCCGGACCAAACAAGCGCGTGCCCACCATATTCTAAAGGTTTAGTAGATGTCATAACTGGATTCCTTATTTTGATTTAAGCTAATTTTCATTGAACTCAATTCTAAACAAGAAAATTTGTAGTGGCAATACTTTAGCTTCTAAGTAACAAAGGTTAATTCCACTTAATGTTATACCAAACCCTTCTAAAAAACGTCATCTTGGCATGGATGCCGAGATCCAATGACAAGGATGTTAACAGTGATCATTGAAGAGTGACCGAAGCTCTCTTGAATAACAAAATCTTAAGTGATTGATTTTTCAAGGACTAAAGGATCTTTAACAATCAACTCAAATCCCATTTCAGAGGCTCTTCTCTTTAAATTATGAAGC
>ENA-ORXI01000019-ORXI01000019.1-sediment-metagenome-genome-assembly--contig:-NODE-19-length-98652-cov-11.635678_pt1 | contig 98652 bp, 79 predicted proteins | sample MGYA00237861_ERZ511468 | MGnify/ENA primary metagenome ERZ511468 (study PRJEB26299, sample SAMN06266213) | sediment metagenome | isolation source: Hudson Canyon methane seep mesocosm | place: USA:Hudson...
TGTCGAAAAGACATCGGAATTAAGCCGTAAAATGACTGTTAGCCTTTCTGAAGAAATGCTTCAGGAAAAAATGGATGCCCGATTTAAGTCGTTAGCGCGCGAAGTTAAAGTTGATGGTTTTCGTCCAGGTAAAGTTCCCGTTCGTGTTGTAAAGAAAATGTATTCAGATCGAGTAAGGGGTGAGGTAACTGGAGACTTGATTCAGTCAACTTATTTTACCGCATTGCAAGAGCAAGAGTTAAATCCAGCAGGTCATCCACATATTCAGCCAGTCGATGATGCTGAAGGTTTTCAGTATACAGCTGAATTTGAAGTTTATCCTGAGATATCTTTAGAAGGTATTTCTTCTTTAGAAATCAAACGTCCTGTAGCTACTGTAGAACAAGTAGATCAGGATGCGATGGTCGCAAAATTAAGAGAGCAAAAGAAAAACTGGGTAGTTGTTGAGCGTGCGTCAGAAAAAGGTGACCAGGTCACCGTTAGTTTTTCTGGTGTTTGTGAAGGTGAGAACTTTACTGATGGTAAAGTTGAAGAATATCCAGTTGAGATTGGTGCAGGAAAGATGATTCCGGGCTTTGAAGATGAATTAATTGGTCTTGAAGCTGGCGCTAATAAAACATTTGAAGTCACTTTTCCTGAAGGTTACGGGAATGAGAAGCTGGCAGGCAAACCCACTGAGTTTGAAGTTGAGCTATCTAAAGTGGAAGAAGCTGCTTTGCCTGAGATTGATGAAGAATTCATTAAGGCCTATGGTGTAGAAGATGGTTCGATGGATTCATTCAATGACGATGTTAAATCTAACATGGAAAGAGAATTGGCTCTAGGCTTAAAAGGAAAGTTGAAAAATGCAGTCATGGATGAGTTGTATGAAAAAATACAGATTTCAATCCCTAATGCATTGGTTGACGAAGAAATTAAAAATGTCATGAAGCCTTATGAGGCAAATGTAAAAAAACAGGGTATGAGTCTAGATGATCTAGATTTGCCAAAAGACATGTTTGAAGGTCAGGCAAAACGCAGAGTTGCTTTGGGACTTATTTTGGGTGAAATTATCCAGAAAAATGAGATCAAAGTTGATGATGCTAAAGTTAAGTCGACTATTGAAGATATGGCAAGTAGCTATGAAAGACCAGAAGAAGTTCTTGAATGGTATTATGCTGATGAAACTCGCTTAAACGAAGTTAAGCAAATGGTTTTGGAAGACCAGACTGTTTCATGGGTTGTTGATCAAGCTAAAGTTTCTGATGAAACGGTTAGTTTTGAAGAAGTTATGGAAAAACAGCAACAACAATAACTAGTTTACTCACAAGGTTAAAAATGAATCAAAATAACGATATGAATCAATTGAACTCATCGATTATTACACCGCAAGCAGCGGGAGGCCTGGTGCCTATGGTGATTGAGCAGACTGCCAGAGGTGAGCGTTCTTTTGATATATATTCACGATTACTGAAAGAGCGAGTTATTTTTTTAGTGGGTCAAGTTGAAGATTACATGGCTAATCTTGTGGTTGCTCAGCTATTGTTTCTTGAATCAGAAAATCCGGATAAAGATATTCATTTGTATATCAATTCCCCGGGTGGTTCAGTTACTGCGGGAATGGCGATTTATGACACCATGCAGTTTATTAAAGCTGATGTTAGCACCATGTGTATTGGGCAGGCTGCAAGTATGGGGTCTTTGTTATTGACTGCTGGCGCAAAAGGTAAACGTTATTGTTTGCCTCATTCGCGAGTCATGATTCATCAGCCATTAGGAGGGTTTCAGGGGCAAGCATCTGATATTGATATTCATGCCAAAGAGATTCTGTTAATCAGGGAAAAGCTAAATAATATTTTATCTCACCATACGGGGCAGGATGTTGAAAAAATTCAACAAGACACAGACAGAGATAATTTTTTAAGTGCACAAGGAGCTGTTGAATATGGTTTGATTGATCAGGTTTTAACAAATAGAGTGCCGAATGAAAGTAATTAATATTGCAACAATAGTTATTTCGATATATTCTTTAGATTTTGATTCTATGTTGTGAGGGCTTGATTTATGAGTAAAGACAAAAAAGGCAGCAAGGATGATGAAAAATTACTGTATTGTTCTTTTTGCGGTAAAAGCCAGGACGAAGTTAGAAAGCTAATTGCAGGTCCATCAGTTTATGTTTGTGATGAATGTGTTGAGTTATGTAACGATATAATTAAGGAAGAGCTAGAAGGTGATACTGATTTTGGTGAGGGTGAACTACCTAAGCCTAAAGAAATAAAGGCTGAGCTTGATAATTATGTGATTGGTCAGGAAAGTGCCAAAAAGATGTTGTCAGTTGCTGTTTATAACCACTATAAACGTTTAAGAAGCAATATCAAAAAAGGAGATATTGAGTTGGCAAAGTCTAATATTTTACTTATTGGACCGACGGGTTCGGGTAAAACATTACTTGCTGAAACATTAGCCAGATTACTGGATGTGCCTTTTACAATTGCGGATGCAACGACATTAACTGAAGCAGGTTATGTGGGTGAGGATGTCGAAAACATTATTCAGAAAATTCTGCAAAAATGTGATTATGATGTTGAAAAAGCCGAAACAGGGATTGTCTATATTGATGAAATCGATAAGATTACCAGGAAATCTGAAAACCCATCAATAACACGAGATGTTTCTGGTGAAGGTGTTCAGCAGGCTTTGTTGAAACTAATAGAAGGAACAGTTGCTTCAATTCCACCTCAAGGGGGAAGAAAGCATCCGCAGCAAGAATTCTTACAAGTTAATACATCAAATATTTTATTTATAGTTGGTGGCGCATTTGCTGGATTGGATAAGGTTATTAAAGATCGAACTGAAAAGGGTGGTATTGGATTTTCAGCCGAAATTAAAACCAAAGATGAAATGAAAAATGTAGGAGAACTTTTTGCACAGATTGAAGCAGAAGATCTTATTCGATATGGCTTGATACCAGAATTTGTTGGTCGTTTGCCTGTTGTCGCAACTTTGGAAGAGCTTGATGAAGATGCATTGGTTGAAATTTTAACAAAACCAAAGAATGCTTTAATTAAACAGTATCAGCATTTATTTGAAATGGAGGGTGCTGAGCTTGAGTTTAGAGAAGACTCGTTGCTAGCGATTGCTCGTAAATCAATGGAAAGAAAAAGCGGGGCGCGAGGTTTAAGAACAATTGTTGAAAATGTTCTGCTTGATACTATGTATGAAATCCCATCAGCAGAAAATATTAGTAAAGTCGTTGTTGATGAGAGTGCTATTTTAGGTGAATCTGAACCTATTTTGGTTTATCAGGACACTGAGCAGAAAAAAGCATAAAATTGAGTTTAACTCATTTTATAAAAAAGGGGGTCTTGGGTACAAGACCCCCTTTTTTTGTTCGTAGGTATATAAAAAAATTGTATAAATCAATGTATGCTAGTTTCTTTTTTGTTCCCTTGAAATCTAAAAATACTCCCCCATATATCCCAATCACAGTACGATTATATAAAGGTTCCTTTGATGGAAGAGCTGACAGTTATAAAAAATATAGATGAATTAATTCCCGTGTTACCGTTAAGGGATGTTGTGGTATATCCGCATATGGTTATTCCGTTATTTGTAGGTAGGAATAAATCAATAGATGCAATTGAAGCGGCAATGAACGATGACAAGCAATTACTTTTAGTTGCTCAGAAAGAAGCTGATATGGATGAGCCAGGATTTGACGATCTTTATCGTGCAGGCACTCTGGCAAATGTTTTACAGTTATTGAAGCTACCTGATGGAACAGTGAAAGTTCTAGTTGAAGGTGAGAGTCGATGCAAAATAAATGAATATCATGAGACTGATGGTTATTTTGCTGCTGAAGTAGGCGAGCTATCTGATCTAATAGAGATTTCAACACAGGAACAAGAAGTTCTTCAGCGTACTGCAATTAGTTCTTTTGATCAGTATGTAAAGTTAAATAATAAAATTCCTCCGGAAGTATTAAATTCATTGGCTGGTATTGATGACCTGAGTCGTCTGGCTGATACTATTGCTGCTCATATGACTTTAAAAGTTGAAGAAAAGCAACGAATGCTGGAAATGGATGATATTGTTCAGCGTATAGAGAGTCTAATGACTTTAATGGAAGGCGAAAATGATTTGCTGGAAATGGAGAAGCGCATTCGAGGCCGTGTCAAGAAGCAAATGGAGAAGAATCAAAGGGAATATTATCTGAATGAGCAAATGAAAGCGATTCAGAAAGAATTGGGGGAAATGGATGATGCAAGCAATGAGATTGAAGAGCTTGAAAAGAAAATTAAAGCTGCAGGCATGTCAAAAGATGCTAAGGAAAAGGCAGATGTCGAACTTAATAAATTAAAATTAATGTCTCCCATGTCAGCTGAAGCAACCGTGGTTCGAAACTATATAGACTGGATGGTGGGAGTGCCTTGGAAAAAGAAAACCAAGATTAGGCATGACCTTAAAGTTGCAGAAGAGGTGCTTGAAGAAGAGCATTATGGTTTGGAAAAGGTAAAAGAAAGGATTCTTGAATATTTAGCAGTGACGCAACGTGTTAAAAAATTAAAAGGACCTATTTTATGTCTGGTAGGGCCTCCTGGAGTAGGTAAAACATCACTGGGTCAGTCGATTGCGAGAGCGACTAATCGAAAATACGTACGAATGGCATTAGGTGGTGTTAGAGATGAGGCTGAAATAAGAGGGCATAGAAGGACATATATTGGTTCAATGCCAGGTAAAATATTACAGAACTTGTCCAAGATTAAGACCCGAAATCCTATGTTTTTGTTAGATGAAATTGACAAAATGGCGGCAGATTTTCGCGGTGACCCAGCTTCGGCATTGTTAGAGGTGTTGGATCCTGAGCAAAACCATACGTTTTCGGATCATTATTTAGAGGTTGATTTTGATTTGTCTGATGTTATGTTTGTAGCAACGGCAAATACCATGAATATTCCATCTGCTTTGCTGGATAGAATGGAAGTGATTCGATTGCCTGGGTATACAGAAGATGAAAAAATTAATATAGCTTGTCGATTCTTGCTTTCAAAACAACTAAAGAATAATGGACTTAAAGATTCTGAAATAAATATTTCAGAATCCGCAATAAAAAGTATTATCAGATTTTATACACGTGAAGCTGGTGTGCGTGGATTAGAGCGTGAGATATCAAAAATTTGTAGGAAAGTTGTTAAAGCTTTGTTGTTAAAGCCCCGAAAAACAAAAGTATCTGTTACGGAAAAGAATTTAGAAGATTATTTAGGTGTTAAGCGCTTTAGTTATGGTTTGGCGGAAGAGCAGGATCAAGTAGGACAAGTAACTGGGCTGGCCTGGACCGAAGTGGGTGGTGAGTTATTGACAATAGAAACAGTCGTGATGCCAGGTAAAGGCAAGCAATCAGCAACAGGTAAGTTGGGCGATGTGATGAAAGAGTCAATTGAAGCGGCTGTTACAGTTGTTAGAAGCCGAGCACAAGTGCTAGGTATTGATAATGAATTATTTCAAAAAAATGATATTCATATTCATGTTCCTGAGGGCGCAACGCCAAAAGATGGGCCAAGTGCAGGCATTGGAATGTGTACGGCAATTATTTCAGCATTAACAAAAATCCCGGTTAAAGCCAATGTTGCGATGACTGGAGAGATAACATTAAGAGGTGAGGTGTTACCGATTGGTGGTTTGAAGGAAAAGTTATTAGCTGCGCATAGAGGTGGGATTACCACGGTATTAATTCCTTCTAAGAATGAGAAGGATTTGGCTGAAATTCCTGATAATATCAAACAAAATTTAGATATTAAGCCTGTTCACTGGATAGATGAAGTCCTGGAGCATGCTTTGCAGTATATGCCAGTGCCTACCGATGTTGATAAAAAAGAAGGTGGGGATTCTAAATCAGTAAAATCTAATGAAGAAAGGAGAATTGCTCATTAGGCATGTTGAAAGTAGGGTTTTCTTGATTTTTGATAAAAAAACCTTAATAATCGCGGCACCTAGCAGTTTTTAGCTTGACACCTGCTTGGTGCAGTTGATATAAATAACGCTCTTTGTTTTACAGGTTTGATTTTGGTTTTGCAACAAAACCTAGTCTAACAAAATAGCTCGCTTAATTTCTATATACATCACTTATACATCATCACTTTACTTCCTAAGGGGGAATAATGAATAAATCGGAACTTATTGACGCAATATCGGACGCATCAGAATTAACAAAGGCAGATGCTGGTCGCGCATTAGATGGCTTTTTAAGCTCAGTAACAGAAGCTTTGAGTAATGGTGATTCCGTTGCTTTAGTTGGCTTTGGTACTTTTGCAGTAAAAGACAGAGCGGAGCGTAAAGGACGCAATCCACAAACGGGTGCAGAAATAACTATTAAAGCAGCGAAAATTCCTTCATTTAAAGCTGGTAAATCTTTAAAAGATGCTGTAAACTAGTCTTCTTTAGTCGGGTGCTTAGCTCAGCTGGGAGAGCATCGCCCTTACAAGGCGAGGGTCGGGGGTTCGATCCCCTCAGCACCCACCAGACTTTGGAGCGGTAGTTCAGTTGGTTAGAATACCGGCCTGTCACGCCGGGGGTCGCGGGTTCGAGTCCCGTCCGCTCCGCCAAATGTAAAAGCCTCGAACCATTATGGTTTGAGGCTTTTTTTTTGCTTGAAGTTTTTTGTTTTATGTCTACAATTATTAGGGTTCTGGTCAAGGTTTTCGCCTGCTTTTTACTTAATGAATTGTTTTAAATCTATTTTAAGGGTTTTATATGTTGTTAAAGATTAGAGAAAAATCACAGGGTGTTTTCGCCTGGGTTATTTTGCTATTAATCTGTGTACCTTTTGCTTTATGGGGTATTCAAAATTATCTAGGAGGTGGGAGTGAGTCATCTATCGCTTCAGTTGGAGATAAAGAATTTTTTCAACAAGATTTAAATAGGGCCTATGCTCAATATAGTCAAAATTTGCAGGGAGTAAATTTTGATGAAAAAGAAATAAAAAAACAGGCATTAGAAAAATTAATTAAGGATGAAGTGTTATTGCAATATGTTGAAAATGAAGGTCTAGTCGTTACTGATCAAGCAGCCAGGGACTTTATTAAGGGGCTCGATTATTTTCAGACAGATGGTAAGTTTGATAATAAGCAATACAAGGCGCTGTTATCGGCTCAAAGAATGTCTCAAAGTCAGTTTGTGGGTAAAATTAAGAAAGCACTTGTGATGGAACAATTTCAGCGTAGTGTTTTGGCAAGTAGTTTTGCTACTGATAAAGATATAGAAGATTTCTTTAAAATACAGAATCAGAAACGGGATGTAGAGTTTGTCTCTATTGCTTTGCAAAAGCAGGAAAACCAACCGTCTGAAGAAGAGCTAGAAAACTATTATCAGCAAAACCAAAGTGCATATTTAACTGTAGAGCAAGTGGCTATCGAATATGTTGAATTGTCGTTAGATGAATTAGCAAAACAAATTGAACCATCTGCTGCACAATTAGCTACATATTATGATGAACAAAAAGATCTTTACACAACTAAAGAGCGTAGAAAGATTAGTCATATGTTATTTGCTTTCACTAAAAATGCTGGAAATGACAAGGTTCAGCTAGAAAGAGCTTTGAAAGCAAAGGCAGCATTAACAGAAAAAGAATTTTCTGTGTTAGCGGCTGAAGTATCTGATGATAAGTTAACGGCTTCAAAAGGTGGTGACCTTGGTTTGTTTAATATTGGTGTAATGGAAAAGGCATTTGAAGATGCTGCTAGTTCATTGCAACTAAATCAAGTTTCTGAACCAGTAAAATCTGCATTTGGTTATCATTTAATTAAAGTAACAGAGCTTGTATCTGGCGAAGTTAAAACTTTTGATGCAGTTAAACAAGAATTGACTGTTGCTTATCAAAGAACTGAAGCAGAAAGTACGTTTTATGAATTAGGTGAGACTTTAACTGAAGTTAGTTATGAAAATCCTGATAGTCTACAAGCAGTATCAGATGCTTTAGGTGTAGCAATTATTAAAACTGGCTTGTTTTCAAGACAGCCTAAAGTTGGCGATACAGATAAAGCAGCTGTTATTTCTCAACCAGCAATTATTAATGCTGCATTTTCAGAGGATGTATTAAAAGGCAATAATAGCTCAGCCATTGAATTGGGTTCAGAACGGTTGCTTGTGTTGAGAATGGTTGAGCACAAACCAGCTGAAGCAAAAACTTTAAAAGAGGTGAAGCCATTAATTATAGCTAAACTTTTGGGTGATAAAGCTAGAAAAATTGCCTCAGATAAAGCTGAAGCAATTAAAGTAGCTATTGATGGTGGTCAATCATTAACTGAGCTTGCAACGAAATACGGTTTAGAAATTCAGAAACTTTCTGCTATTAGTCGGGCTAACGGTGATTTACCATGGCAGGTTAATCAGGCAATTTTTAAGGCTGCAAAACCAGTAGCAGGAAAGTCTGTTGTTGTATTGGTTGCTGACGCATCGGGTTCACAAACAATTATTAATTTACTTTCTGTTACAGAAGGTGTGATGACTGAAAGTGATAAAGTTAAGAAAAAATTGGCGGAAACCAATTTATCTAAAGCTTTTGGTCAGGCTGAGTTTAATGCTGTGCTCAATAGCCTTCAGTCTAATGCTGACATAGCATTTAATATTCCAGAGTAATCACTAGCAATAGTCAAGTATACAAAGCAACTTATTAAGTTGCTTTGTATACGTCTATCGCTGTCAGCCCCGGACGGGCTGATAGTCTCCAGAAGGCGCAGGGAAATTTGCCAATCCGAAGTGCGTGATAACGCGCGAGGGAGGCTAAAATTTTATCTCGAATAGCCGTAGAGCCATTTGTGGGAGCCTTAACTATGCAGAATTTTGGGCATAGTTGAGGTGGACGCAGGGCGGCTGGAGCCTATTGATTCGCCGCGTGGCGAATCGATTTTTGTGACATGGAGTCCCAAAATCTATCATGAGGCGCGCGATGGCGCGCCTAATTTTTCAAGTAGATTTCCCACCTATTAGTCATTCCCTGTACCTTCAAGTTTTTTATTTGATTAAAAGTCTTATATCAGAATAAATGACTGCAATCAGAAAAATGTTTGTTAGTCTTCTTTATCAGAAATTTTAATAACAAGACTGACTCGACGATTCTTTTCTCTTCCTTGTTTTGTTGAGTTGTCAGCTACAGGTTTTGTTGAGCCATAAGTGACTGCTCTAAGGCGATTCACATCTAATTTTTGGGTTGCTAAATAATGAAGTACACTTGTTGCTCTGGCAGCACCTAACTCCCAATTAGATGGGAATTTGACCGTTTTAATCGGTCTGTTATCAGTATGCCCTTCAATATAAATTAATCCAGTAGATTGTTTTAATAAAGCGATGAGCTTTTTTAATAATGCCTGTCCAGCATTTAATAGGGTTGCTTCTGAAGATTTAAAAAGAATTTTATCTTGTATCTCAAGCTGAGCGTAGCCTAAAGAAACTTTCATATTAACTGAGTCAACAAGCCCTAGCTCTGAAATTGTTTGCTTAAACTTTTCTTGTAGGTCATTTTTATTTTCCTGGCTTTTTACTGGTGACTCTTTTGTCATCACTTCATTAGCTTGTTCAGCTATTATTTGTGCGGTTTTTTCTTGAATATCTACTGTCACCTGTTCATTGACTATTTTATTGTCAACTAGACTTTGTGGTACAGCAACTGGCTCAGGGGAAGGGGAAGTCAGAAATGCTTGCTCTTTAGTGGGTTTTATACTAAGAGGTATGTTTTTTATGGGGGCAGGCGTTTTTTGTTGTTTTGCTAATTGATTGCTTGCTTGTTGTTTTACTTCAGATTCAAAATCACTTAAAGCCATCAGAGTAATCACAAGCATAATAATTAGAATAAAGACATCAACATAAGTGAGTAGCCAGTTTTGTTGTCTTTGCTGTGGGGTGTGTTGCAATAGATCTTCAATAGATAATGAGGCCAAATGTTTGGATGGTGGGACAATGCTCATTTATTTTCCAGACTCTCAAGTTCATTATCATAAGAGACAATAAATGAGTTAAGTGTTTCTCTAATAAAGGATGGCGATCGGCGATCAGCAATTAAAGTAATACCTTCCATGACCATACTCATAATCATAATGCGTTGCTCAGTTCTTCTTTCAAGTTTGACAGCAATGGGAGTGAAAATGAGGTTGGCCAATAATAAACCATAAAAGGTAGTAATTAAGGCAATGGCCATATTGGAAGTAATTGCACTGATATCTCTTATTTCTATGATTTGTAACATGTTAATTAGACCGACTAATGTTCCAAGCATTCCGAATGCTGGTGCATAGGAGGCTAAGCTATAAAAAATATTTGATTCGGTTTGTTCTTTTGCTCGTAATCGTGCAATTCTCCATTTTAAAAGCGCAAGAATATCGTCTACGGGTGTTTTATCGACAATGAGCTGGAAGCTCTTTTTTAAATAGGGGTTGTTAATTGAGTCAATGACATTTTCAATGGCGATAGAGTCACGTTGAAACCACATTCTAGCCACTGCGATAATCTCATCGGCTTCTTTTTGAGGGTTTAGACTTTCATAAAAAAAAATCAGTTTGATTGAGCGTATACCTTGTTTAATATCTCTTAAAGGATAGCTTAGAAAAGCAGCTGCAACTGTTCCGAAAACAACAATGGTTAATCCAGGAATATTTAAAAAAGTCAGTGGGTTGTTTGCAGCATAAAAGATAATGAAAATTATAAGAAATAGACTGAAAATTAAACCTAATGCAGTTGAATAATTAACAGACCTTATTTTTTTTTTAAATGAATGTTTCCAGTTTTTTTCTTTCATTCTAAAATGATAGCATAACTTGTTGAATAGTTAATATCTGAATCAGCGACTTTGCTGCGGATAATAGCGGGTAGTTCATCTGGGGTTTTAATTAAATTAAGGTCATACCTAGAATAGGATTGTTGATTAAGTATCCTTTTAAATTTCAATAGCCTATGGTTTTTTTTCTAGCTGTGTTTGATAAAAAAATACTATGTTTTTCACTACTACGGATGATAAGTACTTTTATATTTGTTTTTAAAACGATAGATGCTATCGGAATCTCCTTAATATAGAGTATCATTAAGGAAAAATTTATTTAATATAAGGATTATTGAATGATTAGGGTGTTATTAGTTGATGATCATGAATTGGTGATAACGGGGATTGAAGCGTTACTCAATATGCAGGATGATATAAGTGTTGTTGGTGTTGCTCATTGTGGCGAGTCGGCTCTTGAAATGATAGATGAAGTAATACCAAATGTTATTTTGATGGATGTTAATATGCCAGGGATTGGAGGTGTGGAAGCATGTAGAAGAGTATTGCAAAAATATGACACTATCAAAGTGATTGCTTTATCAGTACATAATGATGGGCCGATTCCTCAGCAATTGTTGAAATTAGGGGCTTTAGGGTTTATCTCTAAAGGTTCTCCCGTTGAAGAAATGGTCAGTGCGATTCGAGCAGTACATGGTGGTAAACGCTATTTATGTTCGGAAGTAGCTAATAACCTGGTGTTTCAGGGCTTACCAGGTGCAAAAGAATCGCCATTTGAAAAGCTATCGCAAAGGGAATTTGAAGTCAGTAACTTAATACTTCAAGGAAAAAGTATTCAAGAAATATCGGATATGTTGGTATTAAGTGATAAAACCATTAACACCTATCGTTATCGTTTATATAACAAATTAAAAATCAAAAATGATGTAGAGCTAACTCGTTTAGCAGTTAAGTTTAATCATATTGATAATGGATTAATTTAATTTACAGAGTGTAAAAATAATTTTGTCGAATGAGGCCTTATGTTGGAATAAAACCTCACTTATTTAGTCAATGATCAGACTATTTTTTGAGCTTCTGAAAAGGCATCTCTAAAATCCAGATAAACCGGTTTTTCAGATGTCAGGCTTACATTTAATAATTTATGTTGTAATTTATATTTAACATTGCCAATTGCAAGTGCGCCAATACCAAAGGCGCCTTCAGGGCTGGTAAGAGCAATACATGCATCATTTGCTCCTATTCCAGCAATGCCCGAGGGTGGAACAGCATTAACATCTCCAGCCACTTTTAGTTGTTTTGCATTGCTTAGGACATCAGAGCTTAATACTTGAATACCCGCTTTAGCAGTACAAAAAATAATATCCGCATCTGCGATTAATGTAGATTTCTCTTCGTCAGAACCTGCAACAGCACCTGAGAGTGTACTTTGACAGCGGCGATTATATTCTTTAGCAATGTCATTAGCTGCGTCAATTGACATGTGATCAACAAGTGAGGTTTCAGCACCAGCCAGTGAAGCAATAACACCTGTGGCAATACCGACGGGTCCAGTTCCACCAAAAACAAGCGCCTTACAGTCTTTAAGTTGTTTATTATGTTTTTCTTTGAGTTGTTTTTCTACACAAGCGACCAATGCAGCTGCTGTAGTAAATGCTCCACTGGGGTCGGCTAGAACGGAAACTTCAAAAGGGGGTACCATTGCCTGTTTTGCCGAATTCATCATATCCATGGCAAGTCCCATATCTCGACCACCGATAAAAATTCCTGTTCTTTTAATGCCGGATGGACTGCGGGAGAAAATGGCATCTTGAGTCAGGCCGTGGATACTTTCTAATTTGACGTTGCTATAAGGCATTAAGACATCAAACCCTGTATCTAATGCCATGTTAATATCAAAAGGACTATTGTTTGGCATAGGGTCAAACATATGAAGAATACTGCGCTTTGGCATTTTACTTCCTTATTTAGTTGATTTTACAATTTGACGAGCAACTTCAAATGCATGTTCAAAATGCAGATAAACAGGGGTGTCACTTTCAATCATTTGCTTTAATAACTGGCTTTGTGTTTTATATTTGATATTACCAATTGCAAGAGCACCAAGCGCCACTGCACCGCTAGGGCTGCCCACTATTTCTTTTCCATTATCAAAAGCGTCTAACCCTGCAATACCTGATGGTGGAACAGCATTGATATCCGCTGCAACTTTAAGTTGTGAGGCTGAGGCAATGTGCTCTGCGTTAAGAAGTTCAATCCCTGCTGCGCCTGTTGCAAAAACGATGTCGGCAGTTTTGATATAGTCAGGCTTGTCTGCATCAGCCCCTGCAAGTATGTTGATTTGCCCTTCACCAAATTCATCATTGCATAAATCTGCTATACGTTGAGCTTTGTCTAATTGCCTGCCAATAATTCTGACATTTGCTCCTGCTTGAGCAGCTAAGACGGCAGCTGCTTGTCCAACGGGTCCGGTACCGCCTAAAGCAAGTAAGTTTTTCCCTTCTAATGTCGTATTAAACTTTTTATCTAACTCATATTCAACAGCTGCAACCATACCGGCAGCCGTTGTAAATGCACCGCTTGGATCAGCAAAGACAGATACTTGAAACGGTGGGAACATAGAGTTCTTAGCTGTTTTCAGCATGTCCCTGGCTTGTTTTGTATCTCTACCACCAATAAAAATACCCGTTTTTTTAAGACCTTTAGGGCTTCGGGAAAAGATAACATCTTGAACTAAGTCTTTTACTTCACTCGCTTCAACATTTATGTAGGGAATGGCTGAAACCCAGCCTGCATCCATTGCCATGTTTACGTCGAATGGACTTAAATTCTTAGCAGTGGTTAACATGTGTAAAATGAATGGTTTTTCCATGGTTGTCTCTAGAGTAGGGGTTTTAATTAAATTCACAATGATTATAGTTTAAGTTCACTCGATTCAGCAAAAATTAGTGAATTTGTGTATCATTTGAACAATATTTAACGTTGGAGATTTCATAATGCATAATGTTACCTTAATTAAGGGGGATGGAATCGGGCCTTCAATTATGGAGGTTGCTGTCAAAATTATTGATGCAACGGGTGTTAAAATAAATTGGCAAGAAGCCGATGCTGGTATGGCTGCTTTTGAAAAACATGGCACCCCAATTCCTGATGAAACCTTAGCATCCATTGATAAAAATAGAGTTGCCTTTAAAGGCCCGTTAACAACACCCGTGGGTGGTGGATTCAGAAGTATCAATGTGGCGTTACGTCAAAAATATGATTTATATGCCAATGTGCGTCCTGCAAAAACCTGGAAAGGGGCTCAAACTAAGTACGATAACGTTGATATTGTTGTTGTCAGAGAAAATACTGAAGGTTTATATTTAGGATTAGAGCATTACTTGACCAGGCAGAAGGATGTTGCTGAGAGTTTGGCTGTCATTACAAAGGATGGTTCGGAACGTATTATGGAGTATGCTTTTAAATATGCCATAGAAAATGGCCGTAAAAAAGTGACAGCCTGTCATAAAGCAAATATTCTAAAATTTACATCAGGGTTATTTTTAGATACAGCAAGAGAAGTGGCAGAAAGGTACCCTGAGATTGAGTTTGATGAGATGATTGTCGATGCAACCTGTATGCATATGGTGATGAATCCACAACAATTTGATGTGGTTGTAACAACTAATATGTTTGGTGATATTTTATCTGATTTAACGGCTGGTCTGGTTGGGGGCTTAGGCTTAATTCCTGGGGCAAATATTGGTGTAGATGCTGCGTTATTTGAAGCTGTTCATGGTAGTGCGCCCGATATTGCTGGGAAAAATATTGCAAATCCTACTGCCGTGATTATGGCAGGCGTGATGATGTTGCATCATCTTGGTGAAACAGATGCGGCTAATAGAATTAAGGCGGCTGTAGAAAAGGTTGTTGAAGATGCAGAGTCTGTGACACCCGATTTAAACCCCAATTCTATAGCTGGGACGATTGAAATGGGTGAGGCTATTATTGCTGAATTATAATTGTAGTCATTGCTTAAAATGGCTATGAACAAACCGCTGGCTACTTCCATTCTGTCTCTCAAGATATGGCGTAAATACATCCATGTAGCCTTGGCGACAGGAGCTCTGCTGTCAACAGTCTTGAAAAAGAATGGAAGCAACTTTAGAAATGCACAAGCTGTTTTTTGTTCATAGTCATATTGCTTAATGTCTGAAATTTCTATTGGCGACTTCTGATTTAAAATTGATGATAACAACAAAGAAACAACAACGCCGTATGGCATATGATGCAAGAAATGCTCAGCGAGATAAAGAACATCTGAGTCAGGTTATTTGCAATAAATTTATTGCTCAAATGGCTTATCAACAAGCAAATACCATTATGTGGTATCTGCATTGCCGATCAGAAGTCAGAACCTTGCAGACTGTAATTTCAGAACTTAAAACGTCTAAAAGAATTATCGTTCCTTATTGCACTATAGATCAATATGGACAGAATAAATTAGGGTTGTGGTGGCTACAAGATCTTTCGGAGCTTTGTCCAGGGACATGGGGGATTTTAGAGCCGCCAAAAGACAGATGGGGAGAAAGGGGGAAAGAAGTTTTAGTTGAAGAGATTGATTTAGTGATGGTTCCTGGTGTTGCCTTTGACAGAGAAGGCGGAAGACTAGGTAATGGTGCCGGTTATTATGATAGATTATTGCAAGAAGTACGGCCTGATACTGAATTAACGGCTGTTTGTTATGAATCACAGTTGTGTGACAAAGTGATTATGGAAAAGTATGATATTTATATGCATACCGTGTTAACTGAGAAAAATTGTTATAGTTTAAAAACAAATGGATCTTAATCGAGTAAAAAGTAATATTGATTCAACGCCTGCTTATGTTTTTGATAAAGATATAATAAGCAATAATTTAGCAGAATTAGTCAATTTGAAAAAGGAATCAGGTTGTCGGGTTTTATATTCAATAAAAGCTTTACCGCTTGAAGGGGTTTTAAAATTAGCGAATGAATATTTAGATGGTCTGTCTGTCAGTTCATTATTTGAGGCGCGTTTAGCAAAAGAAATTTTAGGTGATTCGGGGACTATTCATCTAACAACGCCAGGTCTCAGAGACGATGAATTTAATGAGATAACAACACTTTGTACTCATGTTAGTTTTAATTCAATTAATCAGTATCAGCGTTTAGTCAGTCAAGGTAAAAACCAGATATCTCTGGGGTTTAGAATAAACCCTAAACTTTCTTTTTCTAATGATCAACGATATGACCCTTGTAGGCCATATTCTAAACTTGGTGTGTCGATTGATTTATTAAACGAAATCCCAGAAGAAATTGAAGGCTTACATTTTCATACTGTGTTTTCTAATACCAGTTATCAAGCCTTAGAAAATACACTTAGTTTGATGAAAGAAAAATTAGGAAATAGGTTTAATCAATTGAATTGGTTAAATCTAGGGGGTGGTTACCTTTATCATCAGATTAAAAATCATCAACCGTTTATAGATTTAGTGAGACAATTAAAAACTGATTTTAATCTTGAAGTTTTTATAGAACCAGGGAAGGCTGTTGTGGGAAATGCTGGTTATTTGGTTACAAGTGTTATTGATTGTTTTATTTCTGATGGAAAAAACATTGCTGTATTGGATACTTCAGTTAACCATAATCCAGAAGTATTTGAATATCAGCGGACGCCTGAATTGTTGGAAGCAGATACTCAGGGTGAGCACTTGAGTCTATTAGTTGGCTCTAGTTGTCTGGCAGGTGATGTATTTGGTGAATATCATTTTAAGACAATGCCTAAGGTGGGGGATCGCCTGGTTTTTTTAAATGTGGGGGCTTATAGCCTGATTAAAGCAAATCGTTTTAATGGCTATAACTTACCTGATATTTATATGGGAAAGAGTCTTAATGATATGTCCCTGATAAAACAAAGTGACTATCAAGATTTTCGGAAGCAATGGTGAAAGTATGAAAGCAATTTTAATGACAAAGGCTGGAACAGTCGATGGTTTACATTTATCTGATATTGACGAACCAGAAATAACTCAGGTAACTGAAGTAAAGATTAAAATTAAAGCTGCAAGTATTAATCCTATCGATACTAAAATACGAAGAAATGGAAGTTTTTATCAACAGCCTTTACCAATAGTTTTGGGATGTGATGGTGCAGGAGAAATTGTTTCAGTAGGTCATGCTGTCACTGACTATAAAGTGGGTGATGAAGTTTGGTTTTGTCATGGCGGTTTAGGGAAAGATCAAGGAAATTACGCCGAATACAATGTAATTGATTGTCGCTGGATTGGCTTGAAGCCAAAAAATTGTTCTTTTATTGAAGCAGCTGCCATGCCCTTGGTTCTTATTACGGCTTGGGGGGCATTATTTGATAAAGGAAAATTACAGAAAAATGAAACCGTTATAATCCATGCGGGAGCTGGAGGTGTTGGCCATGTTGCTATTCAGTTGGCAAAATTGAAAGGTGCTACAGTGATTGCCACCGTGAGCTCTAAAGAAAAAGCCCTATTTGCTAAGTCTTTAGGGGCTGATCATACGGTGATATATACGGAGTGTAATATAATAGATGAAGTTAATCATTTAACTGCAGGTAAAGGTGCTGACCTTGTTATTGATACAGTGGGGGGAAAGGTGTTTACGCAAAGTATTTTGTCTGCGGCTTATTATGGGCGTTTAATAACGCTATTGGACCCAGGGCAGCAGGATTTAACTCAAGCCAGAATGAAAAATTTATTAATTGGGTTTGAATTAATGTTAACCCCTCAGTTGAAGGAATTGAATGTTGTGAGGGATAAGCACCTTGAAATATTAGCTCATTGTGTTCAGTGGGTTGAACAAGAGCTATTGAAGGTTCATGTTTCGGAGGTTTTACCCTTGAGTCAGGTATCTAAAGGGCATACAAGTATTGAGCAAGGGCATATGACAGGGAAAGTGGTTTTAGAAATATAAAGTGTACTACCCAGAGTAAAATGCCTGAAAAATTTCTTCAAATTGGTCATGGGCATTGTCAATAATATTTTCTAGTTCTGTTGTAGGGATATTTAAACTACAACTTAGTCTATCCGAGTGCGAATCATTAAGATTACTAAAATAATCAGCATGCCTTAGGATGGAGGCAATTTCATAATATTCATCAGTAGTATCAGGGTAGGGGTGTAGCCCTATGCTATTGGAAATAACTTCAGGAAGCTGCCATAACTTAGTAAGAGCCGCACCGGCTTCAAAATGATCAAAGCCAATAATTTCTCTTTCGAGTAAAATTTCATCCATTGTCGTTGAAGCTTCATTAGCCTGGAGCATTAAAAATACTTTTTTTGACAGTTCAGGAATGCAACGAAAAAAAACTAATTGACCTATATTATGTAGTATTCCACAAACAAAAACAGAATCAGAGAATTGCTTTCCCAGGAATTGATCAATTCCCTGAGAAATTAATGCACAACGCAGATTTTTAGCCCAATAGTCATGCATAGAAATAAGATCGCTGGGTAAATCAGAGAATCTGTCTATTACAATGGTGCCTAGAATAATATTTTGTAATTCTTTGGTGCCAATAAGTGTTATCGCACGATCAACAGAGGTGATTTTTGATGGAAAACCATAAAAAGCACTATTGACTATTTTTAATAGTCTTAGGGTTAAGGCTGCATCTTTTTCGATGATAAAAGCAGCATCAATAACTGATTTTCTTGGGTTTTCAATTATTTTTTGTAGTTCAAAATAAATAACTGGAGGTGAAGCCAGTTGTAAATCACCAGTAAATAAATCTGAAACTGATAAATCATGTTGTGAAGTATTTAGCATAAATGACAAAATTTTAAAATCAGTCTATAGTTAGAGGACGTTGCTAGAAATTAAATGAGCATGTTAACTGTAGTCGTTATTTTATATAACTTCAAGGGTGCTGTTTTTTCTAGTTTTAAGGAATGAGAATGCGATAATTGATCAAGCTTGGTTGGCTGTATGGTTATTAGTGAAAATTTAAAAAATAAAATTATTATTATTGCTGAGAATAATGAGTCTTTAGCTGCAGAGATAAGTTCTCATTTTGAAGACCATGGGTTTGCCAATGTAAAAATTGCTCAAGATGGTAGTAAGGTCTATGAGATTTTAAGACCCTATTATAACGAACCAGAACAGGTTGGTCTTATTGTAGTGAATGAGAATTTGCCGCAATGTCAGGTTTCTGAAATGTGTATGACATTGTCCAGTAATGATAATGGTCTGGTTATACCTTTTATAATTCTTCAGGAAAATAATAGTATAGATGATGATGGTGAGGGCCAATTTGATTTAGATTCAAATTATATAAATCATGATATCTCTTTACCAATAAATTATTCAGAGTTTTTTATTGTTGTTGAATTCCAGTTGATGATGAAGCATGAACGCTTTCTTCGACATAATCAGGAAGAGCTGTTAATTAATGAATTGGCTGAAAGAAAGGTTGTTGATGCCAAATTAAAATATTTAGTCGTTCATGATGAATTAACAAGTTTATTGAACCGTCAGAATTTTGAACGCCAGCTACGACTGATTCTTAATCGAAGCAATCTGCTAAAGCAAAATGGTGCCCTATTATTTATTGATATAGATCGATTTAGTTTGATTAATGAGCTTGAAGGTTTTGAAATAGGTGATAGATTGTTGGTTGATGTTGTTTCACTTATTAGAAGAGTGGTTAACAGAGAAGACTTGTTTGCTCGTATTGGTTCTGATGAGTTTTGTATTTTTTTAGAAAATCGATCGGTAATTGATGTTAAACAGTTTGCCGAAAAAATAAGAAAAACAATCTATGATTACAGGTTTTTTACTAGTGATACCTGTTATAGCATTTCTGCTTCAATTGGTATTTCTGGGCTAAATACCAGAACAGCTATATACCATCCCAGCGAATTGATTTCTCGAGCACGACAAGCTTGTAATATGGCTAAGAAAAATGGCCGAAATTTAGTCTGGGAATATAATGAAAATGATAATTCAGTAAAAGAAAGGCATCGTGATATATACCTTGTTCCTTTAATTCGAAAGGCGCTAATGGAGAAAAAGTTTTTCCTAGTTTTTCAGCCAGTTGTTGATTTGAAAAAGGGAACTGTTTCTCATTATGAAGTGCTTATTAGAATGAGAGGGATTGATAATGAGGTTGTAAGTCCTGGGGAATTTATTTCCGTTGCTGAAAGAATGGGGTTAATCCACAGCATAGATTTGTGGGTTGTAAAAGAGGCCATTGATTTTCTTGCTAATCTTCCAAGTGGGATGTCTCATATTTCATTGGCGATTAATCTTTCCAGTATGGCATTTCAGGATGAATCCTTGTTACCTGCAATCAAAGAAAAACTGGAACTGACCTGGGTTGATGCAAAACGTATTACTTTTGAAATTACTGAAACAGCAGCAGTAGATAATTTTGAGCAAACTCGTGATATGATCATGAAAATCAGGGCCTTAGGATGTAAGTTTGCTTTAGATGATTTTGGTGCCGGGTTTTGTTCGTTTAATTATCTTAAATCATTCCCTGTCGATTATGTGAAAATTGATGGGCAGTTTATTAGAAATTTGATTAATGATGATACTGACCAGGTATTAGTAAAATCTATGGCCGAAATTGCCAGAAAATTAGGTAAAAAGACTATTGCAGAGTTTGTGGAAACGCCTGAAACAATAAGCAAGCTAAAGGAAATTGGAATAGATTTTGGACAAGGTTATGTATTTGGTAAGCCTGAGCCTACTTTATTGCCAAACAATTCAGTTTCTATCAAGAATCTGGTTTATGGTTAGATTGGTAAAATAAATAAAAATCACTGGTTAATGAATTATATGTCTATTAACTAAGCACAGGTTGCTTCCACTCTGTCTCGCAAGACACGGCGTAAATACACCCATGTAGCCCCCCTGCTGTCAACAGTCTTGAGAAATAAAGTGAAAACAACGTGTAAGCTGTGCTTTGTTAATACACATGATGAATTAAAAGTTGATGTTTTTTAGGTGAATTATTGGATAATAGAGCACAATGAATCATTGATATTAAATTGTTATTAGCTAATGCCTAAAAAAACCAAGAAATCAGTTATTAGAAAGAAAAAAGCCAGTAAGCCTTCCTTGCACTGGTTTAAAAAAACGCTCCTATATTTCATATTACTCTTCAGTTTTATTCTTTGCTGTTATCTTGGTTATTTGGATTATACCGTCCGTAAACAATTTGAAGGCCGTAGGTGGTCAATTCCTGCTAGAGTTTATGCGACACCAGTAGAGATTTATAGTGGTTACCAACGGTCTATTAATGAATTTGAAGGCTTATTGCAGCAATTGCATTACAGAAGAGATTATCATCTAGCCTCAGAAGGAACTTATTACAAAAAAGGGCAACAGATAAGTTTTAAAACTCGGGGATTTAATTTTTGGGACAAGCACGAAGAAAGTTATCAGTTAAGAGTAAAATTTTCCGGCACTTCAATTAGCCAAATTATTAATTTAACGACATCACAAAGTATGCCTATTGTTAGGATGAATCCAGTGCAGATTGGTAGTTTTTATCCTACAAGAAAAGAAGATCGAGTCTTAATAAAACTAGAAAATACACCAGATGCTTTAATTCAGGGATTGATGGCAACAGAAGACCGTGATTTTTATAATCATTTTGGATTGTCTTTTAAAGCAATTGCAAGAGCGTTGTGGGCCAATATTCGTGCTGGAGCCGTTGTTCAAGGGGGTAGTACTATTACTCAGCAATTGGTGAAAAACTTTTATCTTACTCCGGAAAAAAGCCTGTGGCGGAAAGTCAACGAAGCATTTATGGCTTTGATATTAGAAATTCGATTTCAGAAAGATGAAATATTAGAAGCTTATTTAAATGAAATTTATTTAGGTCAAGATGGTGCAAGCTCAGTTCATGGGTTTGGTTTAGCTAGTGAGTTTTATTTTGGACGGCCATTAAAAAATTTACCCTTGAATGATATTGCTGCATTGGTTGCATTAGTCAGAGGTCCTTCTTACTATGATCCAAGAAGACATGCAGAACGCTCGATCAAGCGTCGAAACTTGGTCTTGGAAGAAATGCATAAGCAAGGATATATCACTAAAAAACAAGCGCTTGCTGCAAAAAAACAAAAATTAAGTATTATTTCTCGAACCCATCGATCTGTTAATCGATATCCTGGTTTTTTAGATTTGGTTAAAAGACAGTTAAGGCAAGAATATAGAGAGGATGATCTAACATCAGAGGGGTTGAGGGTTTTTACCACACTTGATACGCAAGTACAGAATACACTTGAAAAAATAATTTCTAAAAAATTAAAAGTTTTAGAAAAAAGACCTAATACTAGTCAGCTGGAAACGGCTGCGATAGTGACAAGGAGAGAAGGCGGAGAAATTGTGGCTTTAGCTGCAGGGCGCGACCCCAGAGGAGTCGGTTTTAACAGAGCATTAGATGCTGTTCGTCCTATAGGCTCATTAATTAAGCCTGTGGTCTATTTAACGGCATTGGAATATCCAAACAAATACACGATTACAACAAAAGTAAGTGATACTAAAATTGAAGTAAAAGGTAAAAAAGGAAAACTTTGGCAACCTAATAACTATGATAAAAAAGAGCATGGTGATGTAGAGTTTCATACTGCATTAGCGCATTCTTATAATTTGGCTACAGTACATATAGGAATGGATGTAGGGGTTGCTAGAGTAGCTAAAACGTTAAGAAACTTAGGGGTGAGCAGGCCCGTTAATTTGTTTCCTTCTTTGTTATTGGGCGCTTCAGCTTTGACACCAATGGAAGTTACACAAATGTATCAAACCTTGGCTGGTGATGGTTTTTCTACTCCTCTTCGATCTATAAGGGCAGTGATTGCGGCTGATGGCGAGAGATTGCAAAGTTACCCTTATACAATACGGCAGGCAGTTGATCCTGCAGCAACTTATATTACTAATAAAATTTTACAGGAGGCAATGGATAAAGGGACCGGGCGGTCAGCCTATTTATATATGCCTAAAGAATTTGCTTTGGTTGGTAAAACAGGTACAACTAATAAATTAAGAGACAGTTGGTTTGCCGGGTACAGTGGTGATTATTTGTCTGTTGCCTGGGTTGGGCGGGACGATAATAAGCCAGCTGGTTTAACGGGGGCAACGGGGGCATTACAAATCTGGACAAATTTAATGAGAAAAATTTCAACTCAAGCTGTTGTTTTAATACCCCCTGATAATATTGAAATGAATTATATTGATCCAGAAAATGGCTTTCTGGCTAATGAAGCCTGTGAAGGCGCTTTGTTATACCCTTATGTGACGGGTTCAGCACCACAACAGAGCTCGTTATGTGTTTCTTCAGGAATGAATCGGGCGAAACAATGGTTTAACGGTATATTAGATGATAATTTTTGAAGGGTAGGAGGTTAATCTACTATAAGGAATAGGTAAAGCAAGGGTGCTAGCTGTTTTTTCAAGAGGTTTACATTGACTGTAAACCTCTTGTTTTCTTAACCGAGATGGGACTATTTTTTTGCTAGATTTTTTAAATAATTTAAAAAATCATCTCTTAGCTCTTCGTGTAAAAGGCCATGTTCAACCGTAGCAATCAAAAAACCAAGTTTAGAGCCACAATCGTATCGTGTTCCTTCAAACTCGTAGGCTAAAACAGTTTCATCAGCTAGCAGGTCTGAAATAGCATCAGTTAATTGAATTTCACCTCCCGCTCCTTTTCCTGTTTGTTCAATTTTTTCAAAAATTGCGGGCGTTAGGATGTAACGACCGACAACAGCAAGATTAGAAGGCGCTGCCTCGGGTTTTGGTTTTTCAACGATAATATCAATGTGAGATGAAGTGCCAGATGGGTTACTTGTTTTTACCACCCCGTATTTATCAGTTTCTGATGGGTCGACTCGTTCAACGCCCAAAATAGAGCACTGCTTTTCATTAAAAAGGTCGACCATTTGAGACATACAACCGCGGTCAGCATCTTCAATTAAATCATCAGCGAGAATGACTGCAAAAGGTTCATCACCTACGATGGGTTTAGCACAATGTACAGCATGCCCTAAGCCAAGAGCTTCTGATTGTCTAATAAAAACACAAGCAACATGGGGTGGAATAATATTTCGTAGTACATCCAATGCTTCTTGCTTGTTTTTTGCCTCTAATTCACACTCCAGTTCATAAGCTTTGTCAAAATGATTTGGGATAGCTGATTTATTACGTCCCGTTACAAAAACCATGGTGTCAATACCCGCAGCGACAGCTTCTTCAACCGCATATTGAATCAAAGGTTTATCAACAATGGGCAGCATCTCTTTCGGGCTGGCTTTAGTTGCAGGTAGAAAACGCGTACCTAAACCAGCAACTGGGAACACGGCTTTAGTGATTTTTTGAGTCATTTTATTTCCATTTTAATGTTTAAGGCTATATACAAACCAAAGGTTGCTTGCATCCTGACCCTTAAGGCACGGCGTGAATACGGCCATGTAGCCTTGTTGACAGCATCTCTGCTGTCAACAGTCTTGGGAAATAGAATGGAAGCAACTTTTAAAAAATCGTAAGCTGCTGTTTGTATATAGCTATAATAATATTTTTATTCTGAGTAGCCTTGTGGGTTTTGTTTCTGCCAGCGCCAAGTATCAGTAACCATATCATGAAGGTTTTTTTCTGTACGCCAGTCTAGCTCTTTCAAGGCAAGTTCTGGATTTGCATAGTTTTCAGCAATATCACCTGCTCGCCGGTTAACAAACTTATAGTTTATTTTTTTATCAGTAATTTCTTCAAAAGCATGGATTATCTCTAAAACGCTGTAGCCTTGTCCAGCCCCTAAATTATAGGCTTTGCATTGACTTGAGACCAATCTGCTAGATTCGATAGCATTTAATGCCTTAAGATGACCTTTGACAAGGTCAACGACATGAATATAGTCTCTTACGCCTGTACCGTCACGCGTTGGATAGTCATTTCCAAAAATAGAAAGCTGTTCTAATTTTCCGACTGCAACTTGTGAAACATAAGGGATTAGATTATTAGGAATACCATTAGGATCTTCACCTATCATACCGCTCTCATGAGCACCTATTGGATTGAAGTAGCGTAATAAAGTAATGTTCCACGGGGTTGCATTTTGCGTTAGATTGTCTGCTGAAGATAAGTCTTTTAAAATTTCCTCAACCATTGCTTTAGACTTTCCATAAGGGTTGGTCGCTCCATAAACAGGTAAATCTTCAGAATATTGTACAGTATCTGGTTCGCCATAAACTGTTGCAGATGAGCTGAAAATTAAGTTTTTAACATTTACTTCAGTCATGACTTCAGTGAGAATTAATGAGCCATAGACATTGTTTTGGTAGTATTTTAAGGGCTGTTGGCAAGATTCACCTACTGCTTTTAATCCTGCAAAATGCATTACTGCAAATATATTGTGATTAGAAAATATATCCGATAAAGTTTTTTTATCACAAATATCTGCTTGGTAAAATGTTAGTGTTTTTTCAGTAATGCTCTGAACTCGATTAAGAGATTCAGCTTTACTATTGGATAAATTATCAACAACGATAACCTTATATCCAGCATTTAATAATTCAACGCAAGCATGACTTCCTATGTAACCTGCACCGCCTGTGACTAAGATTGATTTTTTTATATCCATTTTTTTAAGAGGTAAAGTGGCTGAAATATAGATTGTAAATAACCATGACTATGAACTACCTCAGGTTGTTCCACTCTGCCTCACAAGACAGGGCATAAATACATTAATGTAGCCTTGTTGACAGTCTTGAGAAACAAAGTGAAAACAACTTATAAGCTGTGGTTTGTTAATATGCATGTAAATAATTGATAATGATTTAGCTTTTAATAATATTTCTTGAAGCAAGTAAAGAGATAACTTGATCAACACAGCTTTCTAGAGAATCTTTGCCAGTATTTATTTTAATTTCTGGTTTTTTTGGTATTTCGTAGGGAGAAGATATACCAGTAAAGTGTTTTATTTCACCTGCTCTGGCTTTTTTGTAAAGCCCTTTAACATCTCTTTCCTCACATATTTCAAGATCACAGAAACAATAAATTTCAATAAAGTCACCGTGTGGTACCAAACTTCGAGCTAATGCTCTTTCTTTTTCAAACGGAGAAATAAAGGCCGTTAAGCTAATGGTGCCGGCTTCTAACATAAGTTTGGCGATTTCACCAATGCGACGAATGTTTTCCTGTCTATCTTGATCTGAAAATCCTAAATCACCACAAAGACCGTGTCTAACATTGTCGCCATCCAAGACATAAGTTCTACAGTTTAATTGATGGAGTCGTTCTTCAACAGCATGGGCTAAAGTTGATTTTCCTGCGCCCGATAATCCTGTGAACCATAGAATGACTGATTTATGTGAGTTAAGAGCCTCTCTTTTGTTTCGAGTGACTGTCGCGTTATGCCAGACGGTATTACTGCTTTTATTAGTCATGTGTTTATTGTTAATGAATGGAATATTATGAAAATTATAGTGCTTATGAATTAAAGTGCATGGGTAAAGGGCGATAAAGTAATAAAAAAAGTATTAATATTTAGGTTAATCACAGAGAGCTTGTTATTAGCAGACTTATATTCATTCATAATGAGCATGTAGATTTCGATAGGCTTAAAGGCTTATCTTGCTAAAGAGATATGTTTATTTGAAACTAAAGTTATCATAACTGAATGTTAAAGACTAGATGTGTGAAGAAGTCTTTTGTGTCCGTACAAACCTTGAATTTTAAAATGATTCCATTTTTATTTCTAGGTCATGTTTGTTTTGTTAGCGACGTTTTATGTTGTACTTTAAAACTAAACAAGCTGATTGCGGAAAATTTCTAGAGTGCGGTATGATGGTGGTAGAAATCAATCGCAAAATGAATATAAAATTTTGTCTAAGAGTCATTTTTAACATGTAGTTTGTTTATGGGTTTGTTATGAAGAAAATATTGCCAGTTATTTTTTTAATTGTTTTTTGCCTGGGATGTGAAGAAGAAAGGAAGGGACAGTTTTTAGAGCGGGGGATAGTTTTTTTTGATCAAGGTAACTACAAAGCGTCAGAATTAGAAATTAAAAATGCTATTCAGGAAGACCCTTCAGCTTCGGAAGCCTATTTTTATATGGCTCAGTTAAATGAAAAGCATAAAAAATATAAAGCAATGAAGATTAACTTGCTGGAGGCTGTGAAATTAGACCCCGAAAAGTTAAAAGCAAGACTTAAACTAAGTAAAGTACATTTATTGTTTAACGAAACTGACGAGGCTTTAAAACAAATAGAACATATTTTAATTAGTAGTCCTGAACTTTTAGATGCATTGGCGATAAAAGCATCAGTTTTTATTCGACAGAAAAATACTGAACAGGCTTTAGTTTTAATTAATAATATTTTGCAAAAAGACCCTGATCATATAGAAGCATTATCTATAAAAGTTGTCATTTTAATTAAAGAAAAGTTACTTGATCAAGCCGTAGCAGTGTTAACTCCTGCGTTACAAAAAAATAGTGATAATTTATCTCTTCATTTACTCAAAATTCAACTGGATTCTTTGAAAAATGATGTTGATGCGGTTGTTAAAGATTATGAAAGGTTAGTTGAACTTAAGCCGGATAATGTTCAAATTAAATTGACTTTGGCTAATGTTTATCAAAAAGCAAAAAAACTGCAGAAAGCAGAAAATATTTTAAAAGGTCTGGTCGATAAAAACCCGAACTTAATTAATGCCCAAATAGCACTGTTGAATTTGGTTTTCGTAACTGATGAAGATAGAGCCATGTTGCAATTTGATACTTTTATTGAAAAGTATCAAAATGAATATGGAAAAGTCATGTTATTTACCAATTGGTTGCTTTCTAAAAACAAAAAGACTAAAGCTCGGGGTGTTCTGAATTCAGCAATAGCGAATAACAATATTAGTGACAAGCATAAGGATTCATTAAATTTGATGTTAGCTAAAATGGAGGTAGCAAACAAAAAATATAATAAAGCTTTAACATTAATAGATAATATTTTAAATGTGAATGCAGAACATGTTTTTGCAAAAACATTGAAAGCAGAGATTCAACTTGCATTGGGTAAATATAATGATGCGGGTAAGTTATTAGAAGAAATCTTATGGCAAAAACCAAATATGGATCAAGCATTGTCTTTGTTAGGTTTTGTTAGTGAAATGCAAGGTGATGTAGACAAAGCTATTGTCAATTATGAGCATGCTTTAAAAGTAAATCCAAAAAACATGCGAGCTGTTAACTTTATAGTTAATAAAGAAATTGCTGAAGGTCATGTTGAATATGCTATTGAGGTTTTAGAGCGGACGTTGAGCTATTTACCGTCACAATTAATGATCTTGACCAAATTGGTAGAATTAAATATTAATGAAAGTAAGTGGGATGTAGCTGAACAGTATATTACAAAAATTAAGTTACAAAAAAATGGGCAGGGGATTGCTGAATATTTAAAAGGAAATTTACTTCAAAACCAAAAGAAGTATGAAGAAGCCATTACTGTATACAAAAAATTGTTAGAAAAAGCGCCATGGCTAAAAGATGCCTTGGTTGGAATGGCTGAATGCTATATGCAATTAAATCAACAGTCAGCAATGATGGTCTATTTGGATGATGTTATGAAAACACACCCAAATGTGATTCCTCCTTATATATTAAAAAGTCAGTTACTTAGTATTGATAAAAAGTATAAGAAAGCAATTTCTTTTATGAATGATTTACTAAAACAAGATAAGATGAAAGACTTGTCAGTCTATACTGAACTGGGAAGGTTATACGGTATTCTAGGAAATAAGGATAGCCAGCAAAAGTTATATTTAGAAGGTTTAATCCAATACCCTGATAATACAGGGCTAATGTTACAGTTAGCTTCTGTGTATGAAAACAAACAGATGTTTTCTGAAGCGGTCGATTTATATAAAAAAATATTGATCGTTGATCCAAATCATAATGTGTCAAGAAATAACCTGGCTACATTGTTACTGGATCAGTATGGAAAAGTTGAGGATATTAATAGTGCTGTTCAGATGGTAAGTATATTTAAACAATCAAAACAGTCATATTTTTTAGATACTTATGGTTGGGCTATGTTGAAGTCAGGTGCGCTAGAAGAAGCCTTTTCAATATTTAAGCAAGTTGTATTGCTATCACCTAATGTTCCTGTGTTTCGATACCATCTGGCAGTTGCTTACGATGCTTTGGGTGACAGCATGTCTGCTTCATCAGAATTAAAACAAGCGTTATATATTGGAAAGGGAAATGAATTTCCAGAAAAAGTTTTAATTAAAAAATTACTTGCTAAACTAACAAATAAATAGTTATGGTTTAGAATGTTTTTTACATAGAATCAAGATGATTTTATTAATTGTGTTGAAATGTATTTTATTTTTATTGTGGAGTTTTAGTATGTTTAAATCTAGGGTGATGGTTGTTTTACTATCAATGTTTTTTTTGATTAGTTGTGGGCATCCACCGTTAAATAGTGAAATATCAATGCCTTCCGATTACACTTACATTATTGGTCCGGGTGATGGTATAGAAATTTTTGTATGGGATAATCCTGATATTTCTAGAAGTGTTACCGTTAGGCCTGATGGAAAAATTAATACCCCATTATTAGATGATTTGATGGCATCAGGTAAAACACCCGCTGAATTATCAAGTGATATTGAGGCAGGATTAGGTAAGTTTGTTCGTGATCCAATTGTTGCAGTCATCGTTAATAGTTTTGAAGGTGTATATCAACAACAAGTGCGCGTGATTGGTCAGATTAGTGGCGGGTCAGGTGGAAGTAATGGTGGTAATTCCGGTGGCAATTCAGGTGGCTCTGGCAATAATCGATATTCAGCAAAGTCTTTACCTTACAGAAAAGAAATGACCTTATTGGACTTGATGATTGAAATGGGGGGTATTGGTCAATATGGCGATGGAAATAGATCGAGTATCATTAGAAATGTTGATGGTAAATCACAGCAATTTGGCGTGTTAATAGATGATCTAATTGAAGATGGTGATTTATCTGCAAATGTTAAAATACTACCAGGGGATATCCTAATAGTTCCTGAAGCATTTTTTTAAGATTGATTTATCTTTGATGGATAGTATGTTTGTATCTAAATTTAACAACATTGTAGTGTTGTGAATTTGGCTTTGAAATTATTTTTTGATACAAAAGGTTTGTTAAAAAATGCAAGATCAGTTGTCTGAAGTTCTATATTTTGCCAAAGGTGTTGTTCGTAATAAATGGATAGTTACAATTGTTGCGACATTAATTTGTGCAGGAGGTTGGACTTATGTTTATAAAATGCCAGATAGGTTTGAGTCAACTGCGCGGGTACATGTTGATACCCGTACTATGCTTCGACCTTTGCTAAGAGGAATGGCTGTTCAGACAGATGTTCGTGGACTGGTTTTAATTATGCAGAAACTGATGTTTACTCAGCAAAATATGCTTAAAGTTGCTGAGTTGGCAGGTATAGATGTTGATTCGGATGAGAATAAAACTCATACTTTTGTTCAGGAATTAAAAGAAAGAATTCAAATTGTAGGTGGTAGAAATGAGATCTTTAACATTGTTTCAGAGTCAGAGTCTGCAGTAGAGTCCAAAAATTTAGTTCAAGCAGTGCTGACAGTCTTTTCTGAACAGACACAGCAGTCAAGTTTAAGTGATGTTGATTCTGCTCAGCGATTTATTGATAATCAAATAAGAGAGTATGAACAGCGTTTGCGTAATGCTGAAAGAGCGAAAGAAAACTTTAAAAGGGAAAATATAGGTTTACTTCCTGGTCAAGCAGGGTCAGGTCAGGTTACGGGGATTCAGAATGCTCGTCAACAATTGGAAATTTCAAAAAACTTGTTACCTGAATTGTATTCCAGAAAAAAAGTATTGAAGGAGCAATTAGCTGAAGCTTTGGATTCAGGCGAGGAGTGGGGTTTAACTGGAATTGAGTCAGGTAATTCAGGCGAAGATTCTCGTATCACTGAATTGAAAAATAGAAAAGATGATCTGTTACTAAAATATACAAAAGACCATCCTATTATTGTATCAATAGACAATTTGATTGATTCTTTGAAAAAAGAAATTGCCATTAATAAGAAAAACACTGATTTAATGCCTGCATTGGATGAATCTTATAAAGCAATGGCCAATCCTTATGTGCAAACAATTAAGATGGGCATTAATGCTCTTGATGTGGAAATAGCCACATTAAATTCAAGGGTCGCTTTTTTTAAAAAGAAACTAAAGAAAGAAGATTCTCAGTTTAATTCTCGGCTTGAAGTTGAAACTGAGATGCAGAATTTAAATAGAGATTATGAAACAATCAAAAAGAATTACTTGAGTTTGATTGATCGTAGAGAGCAAGCTAATATGTCAAGTAAAATTGATAATCAAGTTTCAGCATTAAAATTTAAAGTTATTGATCCAGCAACAATGCCCGAAGCGCCCTCAGCTCCAAATAGAATGATTTTTTATACAATTATTTTACTCGTCGGTTTTGTTATTGGAACAGCGTTTGCTTTACTTAAAGTATTTCTTAGACCAACAATTGTTGAAGCTAAGCAATTGAGAGAAGTCACTGGGCTTCCAGTTTTGGGGGTTGTCAGTGAAGTCGTTGATGATGCTCAAGCGAAGAAAAATAAATTTAGATTAATTAGGTATGCCATGGTGAATATGGTGCTATTGATTGGTTATTCTAGCGTTATGTTGTTAGAGATTTTATCTTAAGAAACTTGATAAGTTTGAGTTTATAGGAGGTGTAAATGAATATGTTAGAAAAAGCTCTGGAAAAATCTCTGGAAAAATCTAAAGATGGGAATAACATACAAGATAATTCAAATAAAACCAGCGAGAATGATCAATTACATAATGAATTGAACCTTGACTCTGATAAAGAGCTGCTAACGGGTGATAATGAGGATATTGTATATTTTGATTGGAAAAACCTGAGTGAAAATGGATTCATTCAGTTAGATGATACCTATAGTCGAGTTGCGGAAGAATATAGAAGTATTAAAAGACCGCTGGTAACCAATGCTTTAGGTGCAAGAAAACGTGATATCAAAAATGCAAATTTAATTTTAGTCACTAGTAGCATACCTGGTGAAGGTAAAACATTTACTTCAATAAATTTAGCTTTTAGCATTGCCGCTGAATTAGATAAAAAAGTTTTATTAATTGATGCTGATGTTGCTAAGCCATCCGTATCAAAAGTACTTGGGATCAAAAGTGAAATTGGTTTGATTGACTTTTTAGAAACAGATTCATTGTCACTATCCGATATTATTTTACAAACTGAAATACCAGGTCTTCGTATTATTCCAGCAGGTAAAAGCCATAATTTTTCAACTGAATTATTGGCTAGCGATAAAATGATAGCGCTTTCGCAAGAGTTGAGTGAGCGCTACTCAGATAGAATTGTTATCTTTGACACACCACCATTGCTTGCTACAACACAGGCAGAAGTTTTAGCTAGTCAGATGGGACAGGTTATATTGGTAATAGGTGCTGAAATGACTCCTCAAAGTTTTGTACTTGAGTCGGTTAAAAAATTACAGAGTTGTTCAGATGTTGTACTTGGTTTATTAAATAAAGCCCAAAGAAACCTTAATTCTGGATATTATGGTTATGGTAATTATTAACAGATGATGTATCAATTTAATCGAAATATAGTTTTGTATGTTTTTTCAGCATATATCGCTTTTTATCAAATGCCTGCTTTAGCGCTAGATTGGACCATTCGTCCTAGTGCAAGTCTGGAACAAGTTTACTCTGACAATATAAGGTTATCTGATACAAATAAGAAATCTGCATTAGTCACTGAAGTGAGACCTGGGGTGTCGATAAATGGTCAATCCTCAAGAAGTACCGTTGATTTGAATTATAACCTTCAGGGGCTCTACAATGCGAGAGGTGACTCTGGCGTTGATATTAATAATCAATTACAGATGAATACAGATTATGAATTTGTTAGAGATAAATTATTTATAGAATCTAGTGCCTCTGTTAGTCAGCAAAATAACTCGAATAGGCGGATTGTCATTGATAATATTTCTGGGGGAGATAGTAGTTCTGATATTTCAACCTTTAAAATATCACCTTACTGGACTCCTCATTTTAAAGGTTTTGCTGATGGGATGTTCCGTGTAACTTACGACAGAGTCAGTGCAGAAGGAAATGATAGATTATCTAATACAGATGCTGTATCCCAAAATATCAGCTTAACGAGTGGCAATGATTTTTCTCTATTGAGTTGGTCGTTATTATTTAATAATAGCGATAGGCAGAATAGTAATGGCGATGACGTTAGTTTTCAGAATTCACAATTAGAATTAAGGCATGCCCTTGGACGTGAATTTAATGTATTTGCTCGTGGAGGGCAAAGCAGTAATTCATTTGCGAGTAATTCAAATAGTAATAGCAATGGTATTTCCTATACATTTGGTGGCCAATGGAAACCCAGTCAACGTTTCAGTTTAGAAGCAGGCTATGGTAATAATAGATTTGTGACTGTTGTCATATCGCCATTTAATCGATTACATTGGACTGCCACCTATTCAGATAACGATATAGGTTTGAACACAGGTAGTAGATGGAATACAGTTCTGGACTATACAACAAGGCGTTCTGTCTGGAAATTGAGCTATAGTGAAGATACTATGACTACTCAGCAATTATTATTAGACCAACAAATTTTTACTACAAGTGATGCTTTTGGTAATTCAATTCAAGGTACAAGTAATGATGCTTTAAGAAATTCAACTTTGCCAACGTTAACAGATGAAGTATTTGTTACCAAGAGAGCCGATATTTCATTTTCATTTAAAACAGGTAAAAGCGATATCAGTGCAAATGCTTTTAAAACGTTTAGAACATTTGAGCAAAGTAGTAATGACCAGGAAGTGACAGGCCTTTCAACTAGTTGGAATTGGCAGTTTTTAAAACGAACCAGTTCCAACTTAAGAGCAAGTTGGCAAAAAACCGAATCTGATGGGATTAATAGTTTTTCAGATGAACGGTTTGATTTTTCAGCATCAGTAACACGTAATATTTTAGCCCGTTTAAATGGTAGTCTTGAGTATAGATTTGTAGACCAAAGTTCAAATGATAATTTAAATAGTTATTCTGAAAATAGAATTACCGCTAACCTATCACTCCAATTTTAAAATGTATAAAAGTTTTTATCAGCTCACACAAAACCCATTTCAGTTAAATGCTAATTTAGATTTTTTCTTTGATAGTGCCGGCCATAAAAGAGCTAAAGCCTATTTACGCTATGGACTTGTTCAAGGTGAAGGCTTTGTTGTTGTTACTGGAATGGCTGGCACTGGTAAAACAATGTTGGTCAAAGAGTTATTTCAATCTCTAAAACAAGATAATGAAATTATTATCGGGGTGTTGGTTACTTCTCAAGTGGGTGCAGAAGATACATTAAGAATGCTCTCAACTGTTTTTAAGCTAGCCTATGAATATGATGATAATAAGGCTATTTTATTAGCTCGATTAGAAACTTTTTTTAAGGAAAGTGCTAAAAAAGGTAAGCGTGTTCTTCTTGTTGTTGATGAAGCTCAAAATCTACCAAAACAATCTATTGAAGAGTTACGGATGCTTTCCAATTATGAATGGGAAGGAAAGTCAGTTTTACAAATATTTTTAGTTGGTCAGGAAGAATTAGGCAAGCGACTTTATTCGCCAGGCATGGACCAGGTTAAACAAAGGATTGTAGCGACTCATCATCTAAAAGCAATTGAAGAAGATGAAATAAAACAATATATATTATTTAGATTAAGTAAAGCTGGTTGGAAAGATAATCCTCAGTTTGAAGATAATGTGTTTCCTGAAATCTTTAACTTTACTAAAGGAATTCCGCGGCGAATCAATACTTTGTGCGATAGACTTTTGTTATATGGATATTTAGAAGAATTAACAGTTCTTAATCTGAAAAGTGTGAAACACGTCATTAGTGAAATCGAGTCAGATTATAAGTCTATAGAAGTTGAGGACAATACTTCAATTGACGGAGGTAATGAAGAGCAACTTCAAACTTATTCTAATGAATTATCCCCAGACCAAAATCAACGGATAGATGCATTAGAACATAAAGTTAATGAGTTAACTAAAAGCCTTAGTAAAGAACGGGCTTTATTACGGAAAGCTATTTTGATTCAACTGGATTTAGATGAAGTCTATGATTGATCAAATATACTTTAAAGCAGAGTAATCATTTAATCTGAAGGCTAAAAATTTACTTGGATCCTGATGCAGAAAAAAATAATAACAAATGCTATGACGGTAGATGTTGAAGACTATTTTCAGGTCTCAGCATTTGAAGCCTATATTGATAAAAATAAATGGGACAGTATAGAGCACCGAGTAGAAAAAAATACACATCGATTTTTAGATGTTTTTGCTGAATTTGATACAAAAGCTACTTTTTTTACATTAGGCTGGGTTGCTGAGCGCTATCCCTCTTTAGTTAAAAGAATAGTCGATGAAGGGCATGAGCTTGCCTGTCATGGCTATGAGCATATTCGAGTTACAGAACAAACGCCTGATCAGTTTAGAGCAGATATCGTTCGCACCAAAAATATATTAGAAGACCTTTCTGGTGAAAAAATAAAAGGTTATCGAGCTGCCAGCTATTCTATTAATGCTCATAATTTATGGGCACATGATATTCTTGCTGAAGAAGGGTTTAAATACAGCTCCAGTGTTTATCCTGTCAAACATGATTTATATGGTATACCTGATGCCCCACGTTTTTACTACTTTCCTATAGAGGGCTCAAAATTTCTTGAGATTCCAATTACGACTGTAAAAATTGGTCAAAAAAATATGCCGTGCGGTGGGGGTGGTTTTTTTAGATTTTACCCTTATGTTTTTTCAAAATGGGCATTTCATAAAATTAATACAGGCAATCAATCAGCTATTTTTTATTGTCACCCATGGGAAATTGACCCAGAACAGCCTAGGCAAGAAGGGCTTAATTTTAAAACCAGGTTTAGACATTATTTAAATTTAAATAAAATGGAACAACGGATTCGCTATCTATTAACAGATTTCCACTGGGATACCATGGAAAGTGTGTTTTTAAATAAAAACTAGCTGTTCTTTTAACCTGTTAAATAAGCAGGTCAATTTTATTATTTAATTTGTTGGTATACCTATAAACATCTGTCCATATCAAACAAGAGATTGTTTTCAACTTATTTACTTTAAAAACTTTAAATGATTAAAACATTAGATGATTCTTCTATAAAACAGTGGGATGAATTTGTTGAAAATTCTTCCTTAGCGACTTTCTTTCATAAAGCAGGCTGGAAAGAAGTTGTAGAAAAAGCGTTTGGTCACAAAGGGTATTTCTTATATGTGGAAAAGCAAGGGAAAATAACAGGTATCTTACCTTTAATGCATGTAAAGAGTATGCTTTTTGGTAATTCTTTGAGCTCTTGTGCATTTTGTGTATATGGTGGGATTGTAGCTAATGATGAAGAATCATATGCCGAATTAGATAAGAAGGCTTGTGAATTGGCTGAAGAGTTGGGTGTTGATCATTTAGAAATGAGAAATAGAACCCAAGTTACCCCAGAACGTCCTTATAAAGAGCTTTATGTTACTTTTAGAAAAGAACTTGAAGAAGATGAAGAAAAAAATATGCTTGCGATTCCTCGTAAGCAACGTGCAGTTATAAGAAAAGGAATTAAAGCGGGTCTTGTTAGTGAGATTGACCAGGAAGTAGAGCGTTTTTATCAAGCGTATTCAGAAAGTGTAAGGAACCTGGGGACGCCAGTATTTGCAAAAAAATATTTTTCAATTTTGAAGCAAGTATTTAAAGAACAGTGCGAAATATTAACGGTTGTTGATAAAAATGGGCAATTAATTGCGAGTGTAATGAACTTTTATTTTAAAGATGAAGTTTTACCTTATTATGGGGGTGGCACTGAATATGCTCGTGCTGTGAAAGGAAATGACTTTATGTATTGGGAAGTTATGCGTCGAGCAGTTGCTAAAGGAATTAAAATATTTGATTATGGACGGAGTAAGGAAGGAACAGGCTCGTATCGATTTAAAAAACATTGGGGCTTCGTGCCAAAACCACTTTTTTATGAATTTTATTTGGTTAAGTCTGATAGCATTCCTGATATTAACCCTTTAAACCCAAAATATCAGATATTTATAGCTGCATGGAAGCGTTTACCATTACCAGTAAGTCAAATTGTAGGTCCGTGGTTAGCTAAAGACCTAGGTTAAATACTTCTATTTAAATTAGTTTTATGACTATGTACTAATCACTGGTTGCTTCCATTCAGTCTCACAAGACACGGCGTAAATACATCTATGTAGCCTTGTCGACAGCATCTGACCGCCAAGGATGGCGGAAATGTAGATATTGCAGGTGCTTTTATCTGCTTTGCTGTTGACAGTCTTGAGAAACAAAATGAAAACAACTTATAAATTGTGGTTTGTTAACAGGCAGGATTAGTTATAGTGATTTATCAAATGGAATGGACTTCAATAGATTACTGGTTCAATGATGTTGAAGAATGATGAACCTGCAATGAATGGTTTTAGAGGTAAGAGCGGATGTCAAAATTTGAATCTGACATAATCCCTTTTTTAAAACAATAAGGAAAAAGTATTGGAATCTTTTGCTTTTTATAGTTATGCTGCATCGGCAGTAGCCTATTTTTTATTACTTGGGTTATTACTTTTAGGTATAAAAAAAAGTGAATATGGCTCGGCTAGTGTAATAGCTTTGATTTTTACCATAATATGGTCTGCATATACTGTATTTGTTTTACAAAATAGTTCTTTTTATATTCAGGATATTTTTCCTGTTGAGTCGTTACGCAATTTAGCATGGTTTATTTTTCTTAGCGTTGCAATTTCAAAGCAACAATTTGATGACCCATATCACTTGCTAAGAAGTACTTGGCAAGCTCCCACCGTTTTTATCTTAATCCTTTGTACTGTTGTACTCGAGTTTTCTTCAGATTTACGCTACCAATTTCAACAAATTATTGGTTTTGACTTTCGCCCTTTTGCACATATCAGTTTTTCACTTATCGGATTGATTTTAATTGAGCAGCTCTATCGAAATGCAATGCAAGAGCAACGATGGGCTATTAAGTTCATTTGTTTAGGTTTAGCATCAATTTTTATTATTGATTTCGTTCTTTATAGTAAATCATTATTGTTCAATGAACTGGACACCTTGCTATGGGAAGTGAGAGGTCTTGTTAATTTGCTGGTTGTACCTTTAATTGCTATTTCATTACACAGGCTCACTATTGAGCAGTTGCAAGTACAAGTATCCAATAAAGTTATTTTTCATAGTACTGTATTGTTAGGGGCTGGTTTTTATCTACTAGTCATGTCATTAGTCGGTTATTACATAAAATTATATGGTGGAAGTTGGGGCGCAGTTGCACAAATAAGTTTTATTTTCTTAGCCATTATATTTTTACTGGTTTTTTTTGTATCTGGAAAAATACGTGCTTTAGCAAAGGTTTATTTTAGTAAACATTTTTTTCAGCATCGATATGATTATAGAGATGAATGGGTCAAGTTAAGTAAAAAAATAGCTGAATTAGATGCATTGGACGATTTATCTTGTTTGATTGTTAGAACAATGGCAAATACCGTTGATAGTTCTGGCGGGGGCTTATGGGTAAAGAATGATCATGGTGATTTTTATCTTTCTGCTGAATTAAATTTAGGTGAGCATTCCAAGAAGGTAGCTTATAAAACTGATCCTTTAATAGAGTTTTTAGCTACAAAACAATGGGTTATTGATTTTGTGGAATATTTTGATGATCCCGATATTTATGCGGGGCTAGGCCTAGATAGATGGCATGCTGAATTTGAAGATATATGGCTAATAATCCCTTTATTTTTAAAAAATGATTTAGATGCATTTGTCACTTTGACTCAACCAAGAGTCTCCAGACAAATTGATTGGGAAGATCATGATTTATTAAAAACAACGGGGATGCAGTTAGCAAATGCGCTTGCTTTGACACAAACAAATGAAAACTTAAGTCGGGCAAGGCAGTTTGAGGCATATAATCGTTTTTCTGCTTTTTTAGTTCACGATCTTAAAAATTTGGTTGCTCAGATATCATTAATTGTGAAAAATTCTGAAAAACATAAACGAAACCCTGAGTTTATTGATGACTCTATTGAAACATTGGAAAATGTAGTAAAAAAGATTGACCATATTCTTGGACAGTTAAAGAAAGGGAATAGTAATGAAAATATTCAAACCAAGATTGATTTGGCTTCAGTTATTACAGATGTAGCCTTACAGCAAGCATCTAATAAACCGTTAGTTACAATTGAAATGGATGCGGAAGAATATTGGGTTTTAGCGGAAAAAGAAAAAATGACTGCAATACTCGGGCATTTGGTTCAAAATGCTCAAGAAGCAACGGATGATAATGGATTGGTTAGATTTGAGGTGACAAATAAGGATCATGAAATTACCATAAAAATAATTGATACTGGTTGTGGAATGGATGAAAAATTCATTCAACAGCGGTTGTTTAAACCTTTTGATACAACAAAAGGAAATGCTGGGATGGGAATAGGTGTTTATGAGGCAAGAGAATATATTCTTCAGCAATCAGGGCATATCAATGTAATAAGTGAAATAGATAAAGGAACAACATTTATTCTGTCTCTGCCCGAAGTCATAAATTAAGTGAGAAAGGGATAATAAAAAACCATGGTTATATACAAACCACAGGTTGATTAAAAAACAAGGATTTGTAGGGCGGACTTCAGTCCGCCCTACAAATTTTCACCTGTGGTTAGTTAATAGCATAAGCCCCGTAAACGGTGCGCTGTCGCACAGCAAACAATTTTTCATAAAATATCATGAAAAATACAAAAATAAGTTACTTTAAAATCAATGATTTATTTTTTGTTTGATGAGAGAGCCATATAAAAAATTAGAATGAAGTCACTCTATCGGGGTTTTATTAGTGTGGTAAGGAAAATACTCTAGAGCTAAGGCCAACAGTATTAATAAAAAACTTAGCAACATATTTAGATACATTCTCAAAATAAAAAACTTAAAGCCGAGATTATGGAAACAAAAAAAGTATTACTTATTGTAGAAGATGATCCAGGAATACAAAAGCAGCTGAAATGGAGTTTCGATAACTATCAAACGGTTATTGCAGGTAACAGAGAAGAGGCTATTACAGCGCTGAGACGATTTATGCCGAGTGTGGTTACCCTGGATCTTGGTTTGCCGCCTGATCCAACAAATGCTAGCGAAGGATTAGCAACATTAAAAGAAATCTTACAACTGGCTCCAGCAACTAAAGTGATCGTTGTAACGGGGAATGATGAAAGAGATAACGCCATTAAAGCTGTTGCTATGGGAGCCTATGACTTTTATCAAAAACCTGTTGATCTTGATGTTTTAAATTTAATCATTGCAAGGGCTTTTCAGTTAGATCAGTTAGAAAAAGATAATGTTTTATTACAAAAAAATGCAGAGGAGCCTTTAAAGGGGATCATAGCAAGTAGTGAGACAATGCAAAAACTATCGAAAACGATAGAAAAAATTGCTCCGACCAATGTGACAACACTGCTATTAGGTGAAAGTGGGACAGGAAAAGAAGTCCTGGCAAGAGCAATACATGGATTAAGTCATCGATCTAAAAAACCCTTTGTAGCCGTCAATTGTGCTGCGATTCCTGAAAGTTTACTGGAAAGCGAATTGTTTGGGTATGAAAAAGGCGCTTTTACCGGGGCGACTAAACAGACTAAAGGAAAAATAGAGTATGCCGATGGTGGCACTTTTTTCTTGGATGAAATAGGTGATTTACCTTTCTCATTGCAAGCAAAATTATTAAGATTTATTCAAGAGCGAACTATAGAGCGCTTAGGTGGGCCTACTGAAATTCCAGTTGATGTGCGTATTATTTGTGCAACACATCAAAATGTTCAAAAACTGATAGAAGAAGGGGCTTTTAGAGAAGATTTGTATTATCGAATTAATGAGATAACAGTTGATATTCCGCCTCTTAGAGAAAGAGAGGGCGATGCAATTGTGATTGCAACAGCCTTGTTGAAGCGATTTAATGATGAGAATGGCAGGAATATCAAAGGCTTTACTCAGGAGGCTGCACAGTTAATTGAAAATTATCAATGGCCCGGAAATATCAGGCAGTTAGAAAATAAAATTAAGCGAGCTGTCATTATGGCTGATGATTCGATTTTAACTCATGAAGATTTAGATATAGGATTAGCTGCTGAGGAAGAAATCCCTTTAAATTTAAAAATTGTGAGAGAAATAGCTGAAACGAATGCTATAAAAAGAGCGCTTGCATATACAAACAACCATGTCTCCAATACAGCAAAATTGTTAGGAGTCACTCGGCCTACACTCTATTCTTTGTTTACTAAGTATGGAATTGATGTTTGAATAACGAAATTTTGTTCAAGTTCATTGGATTAAGGTAGGTAATTGAAAGGTATATTGAAAGAAATTATTGAATCGCCCCAAATGCTGGAAGGACAAGCATGGAAAAGAAAGCAATTTCAGATTAATGATATTGTTGTTAAGGAGGGAGAGTTGGGGGATTCTCTTTTTTTTATTGAAGAAGGGGAGTTAAGAGTAACTGGACGTGTGGATTTAGGAAAAAATAAGCATATCCAGCCTGGTATTGGGGATTTAAAAGCTGGGTTAATTTTTGGGGAAAGTTGTTTGCACAAATCACTTCCACGAATTGCTACTGTAACAGCAATAATAGAAGCTCAAGTACTTGAAATTAATGGTAAGCAATTAAATAATTATTTTGAATCGAACCCTACTCAGGGGTATTTATTTTATAAAGAATTGTTTGATATATTAATTGGACGGTTAAATCGTTCAAACCATACTGTTGAAACACTTATGGCCTGGGGCTTGAAAGCACATGAAATTGATCAATATTTGTAATTTTAATATATAAAAGAGCAGACAAACTTTTCTGATCTTTTTAAGGGATTCCTAGCTAAGCGTGAGCTACGAGTTCATGGGTTTATCAGAGGTTCCTAATATTTTATTTTTTTTTATCGAATAGCATGAGTAAGGGTGGCAGCAGTAAAAAGTCTAATATAAGAGCAATAAAAATAGTGAGCGCTGTCATTATTCCCAGTTCAGAGTTCATGGTGAAGTTGGATAAACCGAGCATTAGAAAGCCACTAACTAAAACGATTGAGGTTATCCATAACGCAGTACCAACAGTTGAAAAAGCATAGCGCACAGCTTCTGTTTCATTAAGCTGTTTTTCAATTTTAGCCCGTCTATATTTACTAATAAAATGGACAGTGTCGTCAACTACGACCCCAAGCGTTATCCCTGTTACAACGGATAATGCTAAACCAATATTACCTTGTAATATTCCCCATATACCAAAAGCAACACCGGCTGGTAACAAGTTTGGAATTAAACTGATTAATCCTAGTTTAAAAGACCGAAAAGCTAGCATCAGAATAAAGGAAATTAAAACTAAAGCGGCAAAAGTTCCTATAATCATTCGGCTAATATTTCGAGTGCCTATATGAGCAAACATTAAGTTAGGGCTGGAAACCTGGAAAGGATAAGAAAGGTTGTTTTGCAACCACTGATTAATTCGTGACTCTAAGGCGAGGGTTTCATTGGAACTTAAAGAATCAATAGTCACAATGACTCTAACTCCTGATTTATCGAAATTAATTTGATCATTTAGATCTAATCCATAAGGTAAAGACATTTCGTAAAGCAATAAATATTGTGCTGCAAGTTCTCGTGAATCAGGTAATTTATACCATTCATTATTATCCCCATGCATGCTTTTGTTTAAACGGTTGTAGGTATCGGTAATTGTATTAATATGCCTAATCTCTTTTTGTTTGGCTAGCCAATGTTTAAACAAAAGTAAATCTTCTAAAAACTTGGGTTCATTAATATCCCCGGCTTGATTCGTTTTAAATGCATACTCCAAGGTATATATCCCGCCCATATTTTCATTAAGAAAATCAGTTGAACTTCTAAAATCTACCTGAGTGTCAAAATATTTTACAAATTCATCATTCAGTTGATTTAGGGGTAAAAGAGAGAGAAAAGTTAGGGAAAATAAAAGATTAATGATTAGCAAAGGCGTTTTACGTCGAATAACAAAATCTGCAAGCCAGGTGATAGGCTTCTTTTGGGTTTCTGTGACTATTGTGACCCTAATTGGAAGAACATTTATTAATGCGGGTAAAAAAGTAACAGTTAACAGCAACGCTAGCATGGCGCCAAAAGCGACAAGATTACCTAGGTCCCGAAAGGGAGGGGAGTCGCTAAAATTCATGCTAAGAAAACCGATGGCCGTGGTCAGGCTGGTTAAAAAAATAGGTTGTAAGTTAATCCGGATACTTTCTTTAATGGCATCGGCTTTGCTAAACCCAAGTCGCATGTTAGCCAACATAGAAACCAGAAGATGAACTGAATCGGCAACAACAAGTGTTAATATTATAATGGGTGAAACTGCAGATGTAGAGTTTAAGGACCATCCCAGCCAGCCAGCTGCACCAATTGTGGCTGCGGATGAAAACAAAATTAATATAACGACAGCAATCGTTGCAGAAAAAGAACGCAAGCAGAAAACTAAAACAAAAATGACAATGCCATACATGGCTGGAACTAAAGAAACATTATCTTTCATGGCTTCTTCAGTAAAGGCATTAGCCATAATAGCCAGACCCGTTAAATGTATTTTTACCATTGGGAAGGAAGCTTCAATTTCACTGGCTATCTTTCTGGCATGCCTTGTTATTTCAACCACTTCATCATTATTTTTACCTGGCATTTGCACTACAACATTAACACCCGCAACATGCCCCGTAGAAGAAACAAGTCTATTGACTAAAAGTGGTTCGTTAATAGCCGTTTGTTTTATTGATTGAATTTGGGGTGGGGTTAAAGTATTCGGCGTTAAAACTAAGTCTGAAACGATTAAATCATCACCTTCAGCAATGGTTTGTTGAAAGTTGGTCATTGAATCAACGCGGTTTGAATATGGAATTTGCCAGGCTTTTTCAGTTAATGTTTGTATCGCTAATAAAATGTCTTTATCAAAAACATTTTTATTGCTTGGTTCAATAACGAATAATACGTTATCACTTTTATTGTATTCGTCTTGAATCGCTTCAAATGCTTTAAGTTGGGGATTGTCCTGGCTAAAATAAACCCTATAGTCACTCTGAAACCCTATGTCTTTAGCGCCAAATGAAAGTAAGCTAATCAGTAACAAAATAACTAAAATAATAGATTTTGGATATTGATTAACAAAAACACCTAGTTTTTCAGAGAAAGAATTTGCCAGCATGGTATTGTTCCTTTGCATTTGGTAGTAAGCCTTAAGGACTAATTGATTGTGTTATTTAGTTGGATTGTAGCCTATTCTGGGAGCTGTCATTGAGATATCAAAATAAGGGTATAAATTAAATAAGTAAAGCATGTTTTGTTAGTCGGCATATTAAATATAATTTTTTTATAGAGATACTAATATATAGTTATATATAACATATTCAATTGATCTTAAAGTGATGGCTTGGACTGATTGCTTTCCCATGATAGATCACTCGGCAATCAGAAGGAGAGTGGAAACAGGGGGGTTAGATACAATGACAATGAGTTATTAGTAAGTGAATCAATAATTAATAGTATAGGAATCTACGATGGCACAATTTGATTACAAACTGGCTTTTTCAAGAAACCATGGCATAGTCAGTCACGATGAGCAGCAAGTATTAAAAAAATCTACAGTCGCTATTGCTGGTATGGGGGGTGTGGGCGGTGATTATTTGGTTACATTGGCTAGAATAGGTATTGGCAATTTTAAGATCTCAGACTTTGATGACTTTGAAGTGGGTAATTTTAATAGACAATATGGTGCGACGATGTCATCTGTTGGGCAACAAAAAATGGATATTATGAGGGAGTTAGCGCTTGATATCAATCCAGAGGCTAATATAAAAGAATATGGAGAGGGCATAAACAGAGAAAATGTTGATGACTTTCTGAAAGATGTCGATGTGTTTGTTGATGCTGTCGAGTTTTTTGAAATTGATGTTCATCGATTTATCATCAATGCTTGTATGGAAAAGGGAATACCTGCAATTTTTGGTGTTCCGTTAGGGTTTGGAGTGGGAATGCTAATTTATACACCCGAGGGCATGTCTTTTGATGATTATTTTGATATTGATTACACGGAGTCTTCTGAGCTACAAGTATTAAAAATGTCCTTAGGTTGTGCTCCAGCAGGGTTTCACCTGAAATATGTTGATCCATCATCTGTAGATTTAAGTATAAGAAAGGCACCGAGCATTGCCAGTGGCTGTAAGCTAGCAACGGGGATGGTTATCACTCAAACTGTTTTAGCAATATTGCATCCAGAAGAGTTAAAGCCAATACCTCACTACACTTGTTATGATGCTAGATTAAATAAATTAAAGAAAGGCAAACTTTGGTTAGGGAATAAAAACCCATTGCAGAAATTAAAGTTTTCAATTGCTCGTAAAATGCTTGGAATATAGGTTTGTAGTTTTTAAGTACTTAAAAACCTTGAATAATTTATTGTTATTGGGTGTGTCAGTTTTTTTTACATCTCTATAGTGTAGCTTGAGGTGATTTATGTTTATTAGAGAGGAAAGGAGCGTAACTAGGGGTTGTAGTCGTAAAAAATAGTTATTTACGGTGTCTGTTTTTTTTACAAAAATTTTCCAGAGATCAAAAAGGTTAATTTAAATTGTTGTTTTTATTCGGTTTATTATTTTGGCATGGAGTGTGCTTTGTATCTTGGCAAGAAGAGGTTTAACTCATTCAACTCACATTATTATTTAGGTTAATAAAATGAAAACATTAAATAAAACATTACTGGCAGCAACTTTAGTTTCTGGCTTATCAATGGCTAGCTCAAATGCAATGGCTTTCCCTGAATTCACTATTGAAGAGGGTGCGCTTGCAGGGAATGGAGTCAATGAATTTACTGCAGATAGAATTATTGGTGGTTATGAAGAATTGGTTACTATCACTAGTCTTTCGGCTCCTGGAGCAGGTACGTTTTCAACATCGTTGGTCTGGAATGCAGGTTCATTTTCAAATACTAATGTTGGTCCTGCATCTCTTCCTTCGCAATTGGGCGGATTTGGAGCAGGCTACGAAATGTATGCTTTATTTTTAGGTACTGGTAGCTTTACAACTGACGGAACGGGCAGAACAAATTTTGCATTCGCTACAGGTACTTTTTCTTTGTATGCTGATTTAGATCAAGACACAGGATTTACTGGTACTAATGGTACAGTTTCATATACAAGATCTGGTGAAGGTGAAGATGAGTTATTAGGCAGTGGTGATTTTTTACGAGGACGTGGAAATCAATTATGTACCGCTAATAACGTAAATGATTGTGGCAGTTTTGGAACGGCAACTGACTTTGAATTAACTGCTTTAGGTGAAGCATATTTCATTGAACCAAACCCTTTCTATGAAGTGTCTCTACAGTCAGGTAACTTTAATGAGATTGATTTGACTCAAGGTGTTACAACCGACGTAAATGGTGTAATGAATGTAACATTTAATGTTCCTGAGCCAGCAAGTTTAGCTTTAATGGGACTTGGTTTTATCGGACTTGGTTTTGCAGGTCGTAAGCAAGCGAAAAAATAACTTTTAATTAAGTTTAAATTAAAGGCCCATGATTTTTTAAATCATGGGCTTTTTTTTTGTCGAAAGAAAATATTTATTAGTTTTTATTGAAAAATAAGATCCCCTTTGGTACCTCTTAAATTATTTCGCTAATTGGCGGTCGGTGTCTTAGTGTTTGTGTAATATGTAATATAGCCTTGTTCAATTCTATAGTTATCCCTTCCTGTTATTAATCATTGTCGTTTTTTAACGACATAAAACCCCTCAGATATTATTGTTAAATATCAAAATGTATCGTATTTCATATGTTTATATGCATGACCTTGGTAATAATTAGGTTTTTATCTTAAAAATCTGTTTTTTGTCGGTGAATAGAGACGTTTATTGTTGTTTTCTTTGTTGTTTTTTAAATCATTAATCTCTTATTATTTAAAAGGGAATTATTTTGTTTACTTATCAGTTGTTTAAGGTTTATCATGACTAGGTGGTATCAAATTTGCTACCTTGCTTTTGCTGCACTGTTATAGATATTATGGCTGTCTTTTGTTTTGTAACTGAAAGGCTGGTAAACAAAGTAATGTCTTTTTCACTAACAGAAGCTAATTTAAATGCAACTTAAGACTAAAGAGTTCCTATGAAAGAAGGTGTAAGATTTGTCAATTCTGAAGCTGAGCTTCGTGCTTGTTATCAATTGCGACACAAAGTCTATGTCGAAGGTATGGGGCGTTTTTTTGATAGAAGCAACCATGAACTTAAAGAATTAAAAGATGAGCAGGATAAGAATGCAAGAGCAGTTCTTGCAGTAAAAAACAACAAGCCAATAGGGACACTTCGTCTTTTCTGGGGAGGAGATATGTCTTTTACTCAAGAGCAATCTGAGGCTTATCGCTTATCAATATTTAAATCATTATTGAATAAAGACAAGATTTGTATTGTAGAGCGTTTAATGATTGATGATAAATACCGAGGATCTATGACTGCTTTACGCATGTATAAAGAAGTTATGGATTTTGTTGTTAAGCAACAAGCCGAAGTGGTACTACTTGATTGCGAGCCACATCACCTTGAAGCGTATCTGAAACTCGGTTTCAGGCCATTTGCTAAGCAATACCATTATCCTGGAATTGGTGCGGTTATTCCAATGGCTCTTGTTGTAGGTGACTATCATCATCTAAAGCAGGTGGGCTCCCCTTTTTCAATGCTTCTTACTGAAAATGATTTGAACTATTGTCAATATACTGAAAAACTAAAGAAAATAGTTTCTATTGATCACGAAGATGGCAACCAGTTAAGCATTAGTAACAATATTGTTAGCAGAAAAATTTATAATGCCAGACATAAATTATTAGCAAAAAGATCTGAATTATTCGATTCCAGATTAAGGTCTAGATTATGTGCATGTTAATTTCTATCAATAAAGTGATTTTAGTGTAGATCTCGTCCCTCTCTCATCCCCCTTGTAAATAAATAATTGTGTGATTGCTTTCTTACTTATCCTGGTTATGCAAGTAAAAACAATTATTTATTTGGATCAGCGCATTAATCTTCTTTACCTTCCCCTTCTTTTTGATCTATTACATATTAAATAATATTCCAAAACTGCAATCTTATTGCTAGAATAAAAGCAATTAGCCCTATGGCTTTGGTTTTATATGTGAACTCTCCAGTTGAGACTATCTATTAAATTTAACTGTATTTTTTTGGATTAGGCTCACTGGATCAAAAGGTGAAAAAAATGGATGATGGAGTTAGGTTTGTAGAAACCGAAGAAGAGTTAAAAGCTTCTTTTAAATTGCGCTATAAGGTTTATGTTGAATGCATGGGGCGGCTTAAAGATAAGGGTGACCACGTTCAAAAGGAGCTTAGGGATAGTTACGATGAAACTGCAAGAGCTGCTATTGCTATTAAAAATGGAGTGGCTATTGGTACCCTTAGGTTATTCTGGGGTGAGGATGCTAGTTTTTCTTCAGAATTAATAGAAGCTTATCACTTGAGTCCATTTATGGACTTATTAGAAGAGAATCAAATTTGTATTGTAGAGCGATTAATGGTTGATGAATCACATCGTGGTTCCACTACAACTTTGCGAATGTATAAAGAAGTTATGCATTTTGTGCTCGATAAACAAATCGAAGCTGTTTTTTTAGATTGTGAACCACACCATTTAAATTCATATTTGAAACTGGGTTTTAGACCCTTCACTGAAACCTATACTTACCCTGGAATAGGCCTTGTAGTCCCAATGGTTCTAATTACTGGTGACTATGATCATTTAAAGAAAATAGGTTCTCCATTTGGTATGTTAACCAGAGAAGAGGATCTTAGTCATTGCGTACATACCAATGAATTATTAGAAAAAATTAATCATGGTTCAAATATTGTTAGTCAGGCAAGTTCGGGGAGTGGTGAGTTTTTAAATAAGGTTTATGCTGATACGAAATTACTGTTAAATACCAAGCCTAAAATATTTGATGCACTTGAAGAGGAAGAACTTCAACGGGTAATAGAAAAAAGTCATATTATTGAATGTGCATTAGGCGATCATATTATAGAGAAAAATAATGCAGCAAAAACAATATTTGTTTTGCTTTCAGGTATTGTGGAGGTAAGACGAGGTAAAGAATTGCAGGCAGTTATTTCCCCTGGGGAAACAATTGGCGAAATAGCCTATTTTTTACAAGTTCCTCGAACAGCAAGCATTATAGCGGCTACTCACGGGGTCAGGGTCTTAAGTCTTGATGAGGCATCAATGTCTCGTTTATTAAAGTATGAAAGTGTTCTTGCAAATAAAATATTAATGAACCTTTGTCGAACCTTGTGTCACCGAGTTATTAGTGGGGTAGAAACCTCGGAACTAAGAACATCTAATTAATCCACTGAAAAATGGAGTAATTAAAATTATTTTATTGCATATTTAAGTAATAGCGTATGAATTGATAAGTTGAGTTCTGATTTTTTCATTGTAGCTACTTTTAAGTTAATATTTTTTGAAGTAGCTAGATGGAATTGTCGAGTTGCAAGGCTTAAGGCAAGCACCCTAAGTTTTGTTTCATCATCAGAACAATAATTCAAGGCAAAAAATCAAACTTTAAATGATGTGTAGTAAATTACTGTTCCAAAACGTATCACCCTTAAGTCGCTGAATATTATTAACTAATATTTAGGTAGTAGAAAATTAAGTTGATTTAACAGGGGCATAAAAGATGCCCCTGTTAAATATACTGTTGCAGAGGGTTGATAATGCCTATCTTCAAAAAACACAATTTTTATTGTTATGCTTATTTCTTGTTTAATTGATCAAATAAACGAATGGCAGATTGTTTCTCAGAAAATACTTTGTCTGCTTGTAGAAGAGGCTTAATAGTAATAATAGCTTGTTTATTATTACCGTTCGCTAAATAGGCTTGAGCAAGGTGGAATTGAATATCATATTGTTTTGGTTCTAATTGAATTGCTTTTTTTAGAATAGTTATTGCTTCCTTACTTTGTCCTTGTTGTACTAATATAAACCCATAAGTATCTAGAATGCTCGCAGACTGAGGGTTTATGGTATAGGCTTGTTTTGCCATCTCTAAGGATTTAGGGTTATTTTGCTGGCTGTATATCCAGGCTAAATTATTAAGTGCTTGTGAATGTTTTGGTGTTTGCGAAAGTATAGATTCATAGTGCTGAATAGCTTGACTTAAATTGTTATTATTTTGAAAAAGTGAGGCTAAGGTAAAGTGTATTGCACTATTGTTGGGGTTTTTTGACAATTCTTGTTTAGCAAAATCAATAGCCTTGGTGTTTTTTCCTTGTTTAACTAATATAGAAATAATGGTAGAAAAGAGTTTTTTATTTGCTTGAATTTGATAAGCTTTTAAATTGATTTCTAGCGCTTGATCAAATTTCTTCTCTAACAAATAAATGTCTCCAGTTAACATTTTTCCAAGGGCAAGTTGTGGGAATAGGGCGTCTATTTTATTTGCAATGATTAATGCTTGTGTAAGACGTTTTAGTTGAATTAGATAAGTAGTTTTATAGACCAGTGCTCTAGGGTTATTTTTTTCTAAGTTTGAGGCTTCATCTAACAACTGTAAAACTTGTGTTTCTTTTTCAGTTTGGGTTTTTAATAAATTTGCAAGTAAAATCCTGTGTTCAGCATCTTGTTTATCTAAATTAATTAGTTGGCTTAATGTTTGTTCAGCTAACTTTTTTTGATCATTGACTATTTGGGCTCTCGCAACAATTGAAAGAACTTTAGGATTGTTTGGATATTGATTTTGTAGATTTCTGCTTAAATTGAGAATCTTTTTTGGTAGCCTTTGAAAGGCGTAAAACTTTGTTAAAGATGACGCTATTTTAATTTCTGGTTTGAAGTTGCCCTTCACTGTATTAAGAGCATTTAATAAAATGTTTTCTGATTCTTTAATTTTATTTTGACTGCGAGCAATATCAGCAAGTAGAAGGTAGGCAGATGCTAATTGATTATTGATACCAAGTGAAATATCTGCATATTTTTTAGCTGTTTTAAGGTCTTTTGTTTCAAACGAGTATGTTGCTAATCCCATATTAGACATTAGATTTTTTGCATCTAATGCAAGTGCTTTTTTATAACTTAGGATGGCTCTGGGGGTGTCTTTTTCTTGTATAGCTAAAAGAGCTTGCAGATTGAAATACTCAGGTTTATCAGCTTTTAATTTTCTTAATTCATTTTTTGCCTCGCTGAAATTCTGCTTGCTTATTAATTTAAGGATTTTAGTGTAATCTTCTTGTTTTTGTTTGGATTCAGAATGTTGATTTGTTTGAGAAAAAGGATTGGCCTGTCTTTGTAATGTTAAGTCTTTAAAAATAGATGGAGTTTTGCTTAGGTTGTTCTTATCTTGGGTGTTGTAACGGGCAGCTATAACAGGTGTACATATTAAAGAACTGATTGTAATTGCAATTATATTTATTTTAGAATTTACCATTATTGTACTCTTTAAAGTTAAGGCCATTTTAAGGTTAAGCTGTAATATCAAGGGGAATTGCAAAAACTCTTGGAATAAGTGTTTATGATTAATAGCTTTATAAAGCTATTTTAACGTAAAAAACTAACATCCATAATAGCTATTTTTATGGGATTTGACATTCTATTAAATAACATGGCTATGTGCAAAACACAGGTTTATAAAAAATTAGTGAATTCCTGAATTATTTATATCGGTAGGAGGGGGCTATTGGCCGCGATTGTTCTTGATCTTGTACCGGTCGCGGCCAATGGCCCTTCCTACTTTTATCGACAAAACTTCAAATACTGCTAAGACGTTGGTGGTATATAACCCATTAACCTGCTGATTGTTGATAAACATATAAAAAAATACTAGAATTGATTTATAAATTAAGTATTGAGATTTAAGGGATTGTTGGTAACGATTCGTTTTGGGTACCTGTATATGTGAAGAGGGTCGTGTTTTTTTACATTTAAGTGGGATCTGGTTCTCTTTTTATAAAAATAGCATTATCTTTTTTTTTAAAAAGGGCTATTCTATTTACACAGGCAACATTATTAGGGAATTTTAACGTTGGTTAAAAATGTGAAAGTTCGGAGGGTAACATCATGACAGCATCAGCAACGATAGATATAGACACACTTAATAATTTATTTGACAACCAAAAAAAGCTTGATGATATTTTTAGCTCAGTTTTTGATGATGATTCTTTTTTCGTAAGTTCTTCAGCGCCTATCGAAAAGGTATCTGACAGCAAAGATCAAAAGGCTGCTCAAGATTCAAGTTCTAACGATTCAAGTTCGAGCAATGATTGGTCGAATGATGATTGGTCATATAAAAATGATGATGTGTATTTTGTACAGGAAAAAAGGAGCATAATTTATTTGATTTTTCCTGTCATGTTAGAAATTGCAGCATTATATTATGGCATAATGTATTTTATCTGATTTTGAAAATGGGTTAATGTAAATTAATTTCGTTTTAGTTGAGTAAAATAAAGAAATACTTTTAGATGAAGATGTATTGTATCTTCTTCATGAGAAGGGCTGTATGTCTGCTGGGTCTTGGGTTTAAAAAAGAGAAGCTATAGTAAGCTATGGTTTAAATTGAAGTGTAAACACTTAATTATTTACCTTTGTTCCACAGCATCAGTTTTGAGCAGAGAAAAGCTAGTCAGGTTTTTCGTCAGTTATTCCTTTGGTCGACTTGTCCATTAGTTGGTTTTGTATTCATAGCTATTAATTAGTGACGAAGATTGATAGTTTTTGTTCTAATTATTATTTTCAATGTATGTTGATGTCAGTCAACGGAAAATTTCTCTAAACCTTCATTTCACCTTTCCAATCTTGTTTTTGTCTGATTATTGCAGGCTTATTTATATACTACTTAGTGCTTAGTGCTTAGTGCTTAGTGGGCTAGTTGAATATATTGGCTTCTGCATTACTTCCATTCAATATGATCAGATAGTGGTAAGTCATCCATGTTTTCATAGTCAATGTTAATGTCAGTGTCGATATTAGTCTATTCGGTCATAATATTTCTCCAGTTATGTTTGTTATAACTATATCTTCAGGCATAAAAATAGCTATTGTACTTACGGCACTAATTGAAATTTTTTTAAGGAACTGTGATCTAGATCAGGTTTTAGAGAAGTTATTGATGACTGGATAGTAAAGGATGAATATTAGAACATAAGTTAAAAAATGAATTGGGATGAATTAAGCTGGTTTCTGAAATATAATGACTATTAATTTTTGCAATTAACTTATTCAAATATGCCAAATTCTAAAATCATTTACACTCTAACTGATGAAGCACCTGCTTTAGCAACCTATTCTTTTTTGCCAATTGTACAGGCTTATTCTGAAGTGGCAGACATAGTTGTTGAAACTCGGGATATATCGTTAGCAAGTCGTATTCTGGCTAATTTTTCTGAATACCTTACTGATGAACAGAAGCAAAATGATGCTTTGGCTGAATTGGGTGAAATGGCTAAAACCTCTGAAGCTAATATTATTAAGTTACCTAATGTCAGTGCCTCAGTTCCGCAGTTAAATGCCGCTATCAAGGAATTACAATCATTGGGCTATGCTATCCCTGATTTTCCAGAAACGGCTGATAATGATGAAGCGCTGAATATTAAAGCACGATATGCCAAAGTTTTAGGTAGTGCTGTTAATCCTGTGTTAAGAGAGGGTAATTCAGATAGGCGTGTGGCTGATCCAGTTAAAAAATATGCACAGAAACACCCTCACTCGATGGGGGCTTGGGTATCAGAGTCAAAATCACATGTGGCTTCTATGAGTGAAGGTGATTTTTATTCCAGTGAACAATCCGTGGTAATAAAAAAAGCGGGTGATGTAAAAATTGAATGGGTAGGGGAAGGCGGAAGCACACGGATACTCAAAGAAAAAACATCGCTGTTAGCTGGAGAAGTAATTGATGCTGCTGTTATGAATCGTAATGCATTATGTGCTTTTTTTGAGCAATCAATTGAAGATGCAAAATCAGAAGAAGTTCTACTTTCATTGCACTTAAAAGCCACGATGATGAAAGTATCTGACCCTATTATTTTTGGTCATGCCGTGAATGTTTATTATCGAGATGTCTTTATAAAACATGCTGAAACCTTTAAAGAACTGGCTGTTGATAGTCGCAACGGATTAGGTGATGTGTATGCCAAAATTGCTGGCTTGCCAGATAAACAGCGTATGGAAATTGAAGCAGATATTCTAGCGGTTTATAAGATACAACCTGAATTAGCGATGGTGAATTCAGATAAAGGCATTACTAATTTACATGTTCCGAGTGATGTCATTGTTGATGCATCAATGCCTGCTGCATTGCGTTCTTCTGGTCAAATGTGGGGAATAGATGGCAAATTGCATGATACCAAAGCAATGATTCCTGATCGATGTTATGGCGGAATTTATCAAGAAGTATTTGAATTCTGCAAACAACATGGAGCTTTTGACGTCACCACAATGGGTAATGTGAGTAATGTTGGGTTGATGGCGCAAAAAGCCGAAGAATATGGTTCACACGATAAAACTTTTGAAGTTCCTGCAAATGGGCTAGTAAAAGTGACTAGCCCGGAAGGTGAAACCCTACTAGAGCATAAAGTTGAGCAAGGTGATATTTGGCGTATGTGTCAGACCAAAGATTTACCTATACAGGATTGGGTGAAGCTTGCTGTACGCCGTGCCAGAGCAACGGGTCAGCCAGCAATATTTTGGCTGGATAAGAATCGTGCACATGATGCAAATTTAATTGCCATTGTTGAGGGTTATTTAAAGCAACATGATACTAACGGGCTTGAAATTAAAATCTTGTCGCCAGTTGAAGCTATGCGTTACACATTGCAACGTGTAAAAGCGGGAGAAGATACTATTTCTGTGACTGGCAATGTATTAAGAGATTATTTAACTGATCTATTTCCAATTCTAGAGTTGGGTACCAGTGCGAAGATGTTATCAATAGTACCTTTGTTGGCTGGTGGCGGACTATTTGAAACAGGTGCAGGGGGCTCTGCGCCCAAGCATGTACAGCAATTGGTAGAAGAGAATCATTTACGTTGGGATTCACTTGGCGAATTTTTAGCGCTTTCGGTTTCGCTTGAAGAGCTAGCGCAGAAAAATAACAATGAAAAAGCAAAGGTACTTGCTTCTGCGCTAGATAAAGCAAATAGCGTGTTTTTAAATAATAATAAATCGCCTTTACGTAGAGTAGGTGAATTAGATTCAAGAGGGAGTCATTTTTATCTTGCGATGTATTGGGCTCAGGCTTTGGCCGAACAGACCAAGGATAAAGAGTTACAAGCTAAATTTATTCCAATTGCTCAGCAGTTAACTGATAACGAAAGTAAAATTGTTACTGAGCTGAATTCAGTGCAAGGCCAGGCTGTTGATATTGGGGGTTACTATTGTCCTGACAAAGCATTGACTGAGAAAGTGATGCGCCCAAGTGAATGCCTAAATGCAATTATTGAAAACCTTTAGCATAGACATATAGCTAATATGAAGCACAAGGATGTGTGAGTATTAATAGAAAAAAGGTAAAACTAATGAGTGTTATCTGCTTACTATGCAAGTAAAGGAGCTGAATGATGAGTAAAATAATTATTTTGGCTGAACCGGCAGAAGGGCATATCAACCCATTTGTTCCTATTATGAGCAGGCTGGTTGAGCATGGTCATGATGTTGTTTGTATCACTGGACAAAAGTTTAAACAACGGGTAGAAAACATAGGCGTCCTATTTTATCCTTTACCAGCAAGGTGGGATCCTGAAGATAATGAGCCTTATGATTTTTTTCCTGAACTAAAAAAGTTAAAAGGTCTTGCTCAGATTAAATATTATTTAAAACATATCATGTATGATCAAGTACCTGATGTTTTAGAGATTTTGCAGCATGTTTTAAAAGACTTTCCAGCAGATGTTGTTATCAGTGATACTTTTATGCTGGCGGGTAACTGGATTACTGAGCTAGGGGGGCCGCCAAGTGTTCGATTATCGGTAATCCCTTTAAGCCTGCCAGGAAAAGGTATTGCACCCTTTGGGCTAGGCTTGTTACCCGGAAAGTCTTTCTATTCAAGGTTAAGAAATAATATTTTAAGTTATGTTTTTGATAAATTGTTGTTTAGAGATGTTCAAAATCATGCAAATACAATAAGGCGATCTACTGGTTTATCTGATTTTGATAAGTCTTTTTTTATCAAAGGGTATGAAATACCCAGTCTGGTTTTACATACATCAACATCTGCTTTTGAATACGCCAGAAAAGAATATCCTGTTAATTTTCGATTTATAGGACCTGTATTGCTCGCTCCGAATAACACATTTAAAACGCCTGGCTGGTGGGCAAAACTTGAACAGGATTTGCCTGTTATTCTGATTACTCAAGGCACTGTGGCACAAAATCATGATGACCTTATTCGTCCTGCCATTGAGGCGTTAAAAGAAGAAAAAGTTATTGTTTTAGTTGTTCCTATAAATGAAGGTGAGCTTGGGTGTTTGCCAGAGAATACTTTTTCAGCGCCTTATATTCCATTCGGTAACCTCCTGCCTCACGTTGATATCATGATAACAAATGGAGGGTTCGGCGGTGCACAAAATGCTTTAGCTCATGGTATTCCATTAATAATTACCGGGGCAACTGAAGATAAAATGGAAGTGGCTGCGCGAGTTGAAAATTCAGGTGCTGGAATTAATCTTAGAAAACAAACTAATGCTGCTGATATAAAAAATGCCGTGGTTAAAATATTGAAAGATCGCTCTTTCAAATTGAAGGCAACGGCATTACAGGTTGATTTTGCTAAATATGATGCGCCAGCACTTGCTGTTAAATGGATAGAAAAATTAATTGAGGCTAAGACTATTTTGTAATAGATAAATGGAAGATAGCCGTATTGACTTTAAAAACGCCACTCTATTAAAAAGTTCATTTAATCAATCTCTTTAATAAGGTCCAAGGGTGTAACAATGCCAACTAATTTCATTTGTTCATCTACTACGGGTAGCACATGAATTGTTTTTGGTGCATTAATCATCAAGGTAGCACATTCCAGTACAGAGCAATCAGAGCGAATGATTGGAGGGTTCTTGTTCATAATGGTGGTTACATGTTTTGAGCGAAAGTGACCAAGGCGCTCATGGAGAATTTCCAGATCTGGAGCAAAACTAACATTAGTCAGGTGTCCAGAAGCAATGTAAGTTGGGATGACTTTTTTTAGGACTCGCCAAATATTCAAAGTGCCTATTAAGACGTCATTTTTATCGACTATAGGAAAAGCCTGAAATTTGGTGTCTTCAAAGCGTTTTACGGCTTCTCCAATGGTGCATTCAGGTGTGAGCTTTTCGACGTGTGTGGTCATAATTTCACTGGCTCTCATAAGTATCTCCACCAAATATAAATGGTTCCAACGGCCACTTGAAGCAGCATAATGGGAAAAGCTATTTTTAGAAATGGCAAGAAGCGTATTGGTACTCCGTGGCGTTCTGCAATACCAGCTACAATCAAATTTGCAGATGCACCGATTAAAGAGCCATTACCACCTAAACAGGCACCAATAGATAAAGCCCACCATAATGAAGTTAATTGTTCAGCCTGAATGCCCATCTCATGGAAGATTGGCAACATATCTTTAATCATTGGAATGACGGTTGCAACGAATGGAATATTATCGACTATGGATGATGAAATGGCGGCTAACCATAAAATCGCCAAGGTAGTTACGGCAAAATCGCCAGATGTAAGGTCCAAGACCCACTCAGCCAGGATTTTTAGTAAACCTGCATGTTCGACACCAGTGATAATGATAAACAGCCCAATAAAGAAAAAAATGGTTATCCATTCCACCTGGGCAAAAAAACTATGTATTTTTTCATTGGCCTCTTCTCGGTCAAGTGGCAGCGTTATAAGTAACAGAAGTAAGGCAGCTCCTGAAATGGCAATAGTAGCTGGTTCAAGGTGCATGGGGTGGGCGAGTACAAAGCCAGTGATAACAAGTGCATAGACTACTAGGGATTGTTTAAGTAGTTTTTTATCTGTGATTGCATCGTTTTCTTTAAAAGCCATTAATTGTTGTTTTGCCTCGGGAGTTGCACCTAGATTTCTACCATAAATAAACCATAATGGTATTAATGTTATGGTGAAAGCGACTATTGCTATTGGCGCAAGGTTCACCAGAAACTGATTAAAAGATAGTCCCGTTGCTGAGCCAATCATAATATTGGGAGGGTCACCAATCAAGGTGGCGGCTCCACCAGTATTGGATGCATTGATTTCAGCAAACAGTAGTGGGTAGGGATTGATTTTTAAACCATCTGCTATTAGTAATGTTACTGGAGCAACAAGAAGGACCGTTGTCACGTTATCCAGTAGTGCTGATAATACAGCGGTAACTACTGAAAGCATGACTAAAATCCCCCACGGCTCACCCTTTGCCGCTTTCGCTGCTTTAATGGCTAAGTATTGGAATACACCGCATTTTTGTGTAATACCAACAATGACCATCATACCCATTAAAAGACCAAGTGTATTGAAGTCAACCCCATGAATAGCCTGTTCCTGATTAAGCACGCCTGAACCAATAATCAGTGCAGCACCCAATAGAGCAATAATTGCGCGGTTTACCCGATCGACAATAATGGCAGCATAGGCAGTCACAAAAATGGTTGTGGCAACCATAAGGGGGGACAATCCAAAAACTACATGTGAGGAAGATTCATCAATCATGATAATTCTCTTAGATAGTATTAGAGTTTAGCTATTTACAACGATTGTAACTAACTACTGTGTGTCGATATATTTATATTTGGTATTGTTTATGTAGGGATAAGCAATAAAATAATTTGCTATAACTGAAAAAAAAGTATAGCAGAATTATTTTTTATTGTCTCAAATCAGTTTTATTGATTACGCAATGGGTCTGGCAAAAGTTTTATAACTTGATGACCTTGGTCTTGAGTGCTCCAGGATAAGAAAATATCAGTTTTATTTGTGATCAGTTTGGGGTGGCCGTTTTTAGACCTGGAACTTAAAACTGATAAATCGTCAGTCCATGACTCTCCTCTGTCGTTAGACTCCTTAATGTGCAAAGAGCTTTGTTCGCCATCAAACTCTTTCCATACAATGACTACCCGTTGTTCTAATGTGATGATATCGGGGTGGCTGGGTCGTTGATCAAGGTTTCCCAAAGTTATCGGTGGTGATGTGGTTTTGCCGGAGTCATCAGTGTGTGCATAAAAAATACCTTGGCGAATATCACCTAAAGTAAACCATGTGAGATGCGTGCGGTTATTATTGTCTATTGCTAATGCTGGTCCGTGTTCTGGGCAGGCTTCAACTCCCCAGTTATCATGGGTTACACGCTGAGGTTTTTGCCATGAGTTATCGTCGTTCATATAAATTAAGGCATGATCACGGATACCACTTTTAAAAACCATGCGTGCAAGTATGACTGGTTTTCCGTTGGCGGCAAATGTTGTTGCTGTACGACAGCACGAACAAATTCCATCACTGATGAATTGATTGCTAAATTTTGAATTGTCTAAAGGTGATTTGTTACTGTAATAAATCGACAGAATACCACTTCCCGTTTCTTTGTCATGAGACTCGTGGCGGGTGTCATGCCAAAATAAATGCAGATTGTCATCTTTGTCTATTAGCATCTTGTCCATGTAGTGCATGGCCGTTTGAGCGTGGTCACTCACTAATACTGGTGTACTGAATGATTGTCCATGGTCGTCGGAATAGCTGAAAAAGCTGGTTGATTTTTGTTCTTCATCTGCATAGTAAAGAACATTGATTCGCCCTGAATGACTAATTTCTATAGCGGGAGGGTTTTCTGCCCAAACACTAATTCTTTGGTTTTTTTTATTGATTCTTATAGGATTGCTGAATGTTTTTCCATTATCGTTTGAAGAGTCGACATAAACGGCATGTTTATTTGGAATAAGGCGCCATAAGCGGCCATCAGGTCCGTAACTTATTGATACGGTGGTATTTAGTATTTTACTTGCAATATCTTTGCTTTCAGGGGGCGGGCTCTTGGCAATACAGCCACTAATTAATATGATACTTAATATATGGATAATAATTGATTGAGTAATCGATTTAGTATTTTTGAGCATGGAATAGAGCAGTTGAGTCGTCAAATAATAAAGTGACGTTACCTTTTATTTCGACTGTCAAATTTGAACAGTGTAGATAACATTTTGAGTGTCATAACAATGGCCACTTTATTTATGGGCATTGTTTAATAGCATATTGTATCGTAATTAAAAGCTAAAGTTTATGCTACTGATAACGTGGTAGTCAGGTTCAACCTGATTTCCATTTGTATCTTGAACAACGGGTATGCCAAATGATGCGCCTAAACTGATATTTTTTCCAGCTGAAATACGAAGTCCAGGAGGAATGTGGTAAGAAGAAAGGGCTAATTTGTTTGACATAGATGGATGTCATATAAAATAGTTTAACTATTTGGCTAATGAATGAAAAATAATTGATAGGGTTTTTATTAAGCAAATAAATTATGGCTTATCTGTTAGTTGGAACGTATTTAAAGGTATATTGCCTGGTACGGCAGTCTGGTTTGGAGTTAATAGGCTAATAATGCTATTCTAAGTAGTTAAAAAGCTTATTGTAGTTGGGCGTTCTGATGTTAAGTCATTTCAGAATCAACACAAATTAAGAAAATATTAAAGATTAAACCTAGCAGAGGTAAGGCCTGTGACAAAAATAACAGAAGTCCCCAGTCCATTTTGTGGCATCGGTACAGATGACCTGACAATTCAGGTGGATGGTTTATCAATAAAAGTTGCTGAAAATGGCTGTGCAATTAATACACCAGCATTTGAACAAGCAATAACAGATACTGCGCCCCGTGTAGATGGCAAAGAAGTGTCTTTGCAACATGCGATAAAAAGAGCTGCAAAAATTTTAAAAGCGGCTAATCAGTCTGTGATTGGTGGTTGTGCAACTGATGTTAATGGTATGCGGGCGTTAATGGCTCTAGCTGATCGTAATGGTGCGGTAGTCGATAATATTAATTTTACGGGTGCCAAACGTAATTTCCTGGCTATGCAGGATTCTGGCTGGATGAATACCACCTTGGCAGAGATTAAAAATCGTTGTGATTTATTTATCGTAATTGCTTGTGATCTAGAAGCATTTGCACCCAGATTTTTTGAGCGATATTTATGGAATAAAGAATCCATGTTTATCGATGATACCAGTGCGCGTGAAGTCATTTATTTAGGTAAAGCGCCTTCAGGTAATGCATCAACTTCACCTAATAAAACTAAAGCACAAGTTATTGAATGTGCTGATGCTGATTTGCCTGAGGTAGTTTCGGTATTAAAAGCTTTAATTAAAGGGAGTCCTGTTTTTGCTGAGCAAGTAGCTGGAATAGCAATAACTGATCTTCAAGAAATTGCGGATAAATTAAAAGCGGCAAATTATGGTGTTGTAAGCTGGGCAGCAGGTGCGTTAGATTTCCCTCAAGCTGAGTTAACAGTACAAACGATTTGTGAGATGGTGAAAGATGTTAATGCTTCTGGCGTTAGATGTTCTGGCTTTCCTTTAGGAGGTAAAGAAGGCGACCAGACAGCTAATCAGGTCTGTGGCTGGCAAACTGGATATCCTGCGCGCATGCGTTTTTCCAGTGATATTCCTGAATACGACCCTTTCCTTTACGACATCAATGAAATGTTTGCCAATGGCGAGGTAGATGTCTTTTTATGGGTGCATTCATTTAATACTAATGCAGTCCCACCACATGGTGGAAAAATTCCAACCATCGTTATTGGCCGTTCTGGCATGGTATTCGAGGAAGAACCCGATATTTTTATTCCCGTTGGAACCCCGGGAATAGATCATTCAGGCCATGCTTATCGGTTGGATAATGTGGTAGCAATACGGTTAAAAAAATTAAGAGATTCAGGGCTGCCAAGTACGGCAGAAGTACTTACAGCGATTGAACAAGCATTGGTGATATAAGCATGTTGACAAAATTAACGGGTGGTATTGTCTACGACCCAGCCAATAAGGTGAATGGCAAGAAAAAAGACATTTATATTCAAGATGGCAAGATTGTAAATAAACCTAGAAATGTAGAGCCTGATAAAGAATACAATATTACTGGCAAAGTTGTAATGGCGGGCGCGATTGATTTACACACTCATATCGGTGGAGGTAAAGGTAATATTGCACGTATGTTAATGCCTGAAAATCACAGGATTGACCCTGTTGCACATACGGATATAAAACGTGCAGGTACTGGGCATGCAATGCCGAGTACTTTTACTACAGGCTATCGTTATGCTGAAATGGGGTATACCGCAGCATTTGAACCCGCGGTATTGCCGATTAATGCTAGACAAGCTCATATGGAGATGGGTGATGTGCCGATGCTGGATAAAGGCGGTTATGTGATGCTGGGTAGTGATGATTACTTCTTGCGCATGATGGCAGCCAATAAGGATCAGCAAGCGATCAACGATTATGTGGCCTGGACTCTTCGTGCCGCACAAGGTGTTGGGATTAAAGTAGTTAACCCTGGCGGGATTAGTGCCTTTAAATTCAATCAGCGTCAGCTGGATCTGGATGAAAATAATAAACACTATAATGTAACGCCAAGAGAGATTTTAAAATCATTGGCAACAGCAGTTAAAGAATTAGGCATTAAGCACCCTTTACATGTTCATGGTAGTAACTTAGGTGTACCAGGTAACATTCAAACTACGCTGGATTCAATTGCTGGTGTTGAAGGTTTGCCTATGCATTTAACTCATGTGCAATTCCATAGTTATGGAACAGAAGGTGATTTTAAATTTTCATCAGGTGGTGCTGAATTAGCAGAAGCGATTAACAAAAATAAAAATATGTCCGTTGATGTCGGTCAGATCATGTTTGGTCAGACTGTCACTGCATCGGGTGATAATCAGCGACAATATGCTAACCATCAATTTTCCAACCCAAATAAATGGGTGTGTATGGATATTGAATGTGATGCGGGTTGTGGCTTGGTACCCTTCAAATACCGAGATCAGAATTTTGTAAACGCGCTGCAATGGGCGATAGGTCTGGAGATTTTCTTACTGGTTAAAGATCCATGGCGTATCTTCTTAACGACAGACCATCCAAATGGCGCACCGTTTACTTCCTATCCTCATTTGATTCGCTTGTTAATGGATAAAAGTTTCCGTAACGATATGTTGGCGACTATACATCCAGAAGCACAGAAAATGACGACTTTAGGGTCAATTGACCGTGAATATACGATGCAAGAGATTGCTACCCTGACACGTGCGGGTGCAGCAAGAATTACTGGCTTAGTTGGGCGTGGTGCCTTAGGTAAAGGTGACTGGGCGGATATTACGGTTTATACAGAAAATGAAAACCGTGAAAAAATGTTTGAAAAACCTGATTACGTATTTAAAGACGGTGAAATGGTGGTTAAAGACGGTGAAGTGGTTAAAACCGTCTGGGGAACAACTCATGTAGTTAGACCTGAATATGATAAGTCTGTAGAAAAAGATTTGAAAAAATATTTTGATAAGTATCTGACCATGAAAATGGGCAACTTTGCCATTAGTGATGATGAAATAACTGAAGATGGGCGGGGTAGTTTGACGGTACATCCAACAGTAGGAGAGAAAGTATGATTATCAATGGCGTAACTATTGATGAAACTTTCGCTGAAGCCTTTGGAATGAAAGCGACACGAGCCATAATTACAGCTCAAAATGAAAAATGGGCAATGATTTCTGCGCAAGCTATGACAGGGTTCGCAACCTCGGTTATTGCTTGTGGCTGTGAAGCGGGCATAGAAAAAGTCTTAGATCCTTCAGAAACACCTGATGGTCGTCCGGGTGTATCTATCTTGATTTTTGCCATGGGCGGAAAAAGCCTGGCCAAGCAATTAGAAACCAGAGCAGGGCAGTGTGTATTGACTTCACCTACTTCAGCTTTGTTTGCAGGTATTGATGAAGGCGTACAAATTCCGCTAGGTAAAAATCTGCGTTATTTTGGGGATGGTTTTCAGATAGCAAAAAAGATTGCTGGTAAGCGTTATTGGCGTGTCCCTGTTATGGATGGGGAATTTTTAACTGAAGCAACGACGGGACGAGTTGAAGCTGTTGGTGGTGGTAACTTTTTAGTGTTGGCAAAATCGCAACCTCAAGCGTTAGCAGCCTGTGAAGCAGCGATTGAAGAAATGCGTAAAATGCCTAATGTGATTATGCCGTTTCCTGGTGGGGTTGTTCGATCAGGCTCAAAAGTGGGATCAAAATACCCTGCATTGGGCGCGTCGACTAATGATGCTTTTTGTCCAACTTTAAAAGGCATGACCAAAACAGAATTACCAGCAGATTGTGAATCAGTGATGGAAATTGTAATTGATGGTCTGACTAAAGAAGATATTGATAAGGCGATGAAAGTGGGTATACAGGCAGTCTGTGATTTAGGTGCTGAAAATGGTATTCAACGGATTAGTGCAGGAAACTACGGCGGTAAATTAGGACCGTTCCACTTTCATTTAAGGGAGATTATGGCATGAGTGCATTAACATTTTCTATGAAAAAAAGGCTGGATCAACGTGTTGATATGTCTCCTCTGGTATGTCAAAAGCTAGAAGGGTTAGTGCCGTCTGAAATTGCAGCAATAGAATTACAAAACGGTAAAAGAAAGATTCGTGTTGATGAGTTATTCCGCATTAAAGGCTCTGACTCTCAAAATATTGTCATTGAAGGCAGTTTTGCAAAACTGGATTTTATTGGCAAGCAATTAGAGGGCGGCAGCATGACTGTTCATGGTGATGTAGGTGCGTACTTGGGCTTGGAGATGAAGGCTGGAAGTATTAAAGTCAATGGTAATACCGGTATTTATGCGGCTTGTGAAATGAAAAATGGTTATTTAGAAATCAAAGGTAATGCGGGTGATTTTTTAGCGGCAGCATTACCAGGAAACAAGCAAGGTATGAAAGGTGGTACCGTTTTAGTTAAAGGTAATGTTGGTGAGCGAGCAGGCGATCATATGCGTAGAGGAACCTTGTTAATTGAAGGTGATGCTGGTGATTATTGTGGTTCGAGAATGGTTGCAGGAACAATAGCTGTAATGGGACAGACTGGGCGTTATCTAGGTTATGCCATGCGTAGGGGGACTTTATTATTATGGAACCAGCCACAACTATCCGCTACTTTTAATGATTGTGGTTCTCATACATTAGCCTTTTTACCTATTCTGTTTGCCTCTTTTAAAAGACTTAACTCCAAGTTTGCTAAAGACTCTGCCAGTTTTAATCGTGTTCAAAGATATGGCGGCGATATGGCTGAGACTGGTCGCGGTGAGGTTTTGGTTAAGATTTAACTCAACAGTTGTTCTGTTGGATGGGAAATCCCCATACAGAATGCAGGTTTGGAAGAAATAAATGAATGAAAAAAAAATAATCGATACCTCAAGTTTAAGGGGTGATTTTTTTGGTGGACTAACAGCAGGTGTGGTTGCCTTGCCTTTAGCATTAGCTTTTGGTTTACAGTCAGGAATGGGAGCAATTGCCGGACTTTATGGTGCAATTGCTATAGGTGTGATTGCTGCCTGGTTTGGTGGCACATCTACACAAATCAGTGGGCCAACAGGACCTATGACGGTGGTTTCAGCCGTTGTAATTTCAACAGCAATAGATGCGCATGGCGGGAGCCTTGAAGCTGCATTAGGCACAATTATTGCCATTTTCTTACTTTCTGGTGTCTTCCAGATATTATTAGGTGTTTTTAAAATAGGGCAATATATACGTTATATGCCTTATCCCGTGGTATCTGGATTTATGAGTGGAATTGGTGTCATTATTATTGTGTTACAGATTTTCCCTTTACTGGGGCATTCTTCGCCAAAGAAAATTCTAGATATTTTTTCAGAACTGCCCACTATTTTTAATGATATAAATCTGGCTTCAGTTTCATTAGCCATGGCAACGATTATTACAATCTATTTATTTCCTCGGATTACTAAACTTATTCCAAGCGCATTGGTTGCATTAATTGCCCTAACCATTGTTTCTACTGTTATGGGACTGGATGTTAAAATTATTGGCGATATTCCTGAAGGTTTGCCTGCATTACAAATTGACTCTTTAGCTGGCGTGGATTGGACCAACCCAATGCTGCTTATTTTTCCAGCTTTAACATTGGCGGCTTTGGGAACGATTGACTCACTATTGACTTCAATTGTTGCTGATAACATGACTAAAACTCAGCATAGCAGCAATAAAGAGCTTATTGGGCAGGGGCTGGGCAATATGGGCGCTGCAATGATTGGCGGTATTCCTGGTGCTGGAGCAACCATGAGAACCGTGGTTAATATTAATTCAGGTGGTAAGACTAGGCTTTCAGGTGTTATTCATGGGTTGGCATTATTAATTGTTTTATTAGGCGCGGGTGCTTATGCTAAATTAATTCCATTACCAGTATTAGCGGGTATTTTAATTACTGTTGGTATTGGGATCATTGATTATAAAGGGATTAAGCATATACCTCATGTGCCAAAGACGGATTCAATTATTATGTTAGTGGTTTTAAGCATGACCGTTTTTGTTGATCTATTGCAGGCAGTTGCTGTTGGTATGGTGTTGGCTTCAGTATTGTTTATGAAAAAGATGAGCGATATTGTTGAGAAAAACTTTTCTTCAGGTTCGGTTGAAAGTTTTTCCAGAGAAGAAGCCTGGGATGATGAAAGCAGTATTTCAGAAAAAATACGTAATCAGGTCTATATTAAACATTTTGATGGGCCTATTTTCTTTGGTTTTGTTTCAAAGTTGCAAGAAATGATGGCCGCTTTGCCTCAGTTGACTGTCGTTATAATACGGATGAAGGAAGTGCCTTATATTGACCAGTCAGGTATTTATGCAATCGAAGATGCTGTGATTGCTTTGAAAGAAAGAGGAATTACTGTTTTAGTAACAGGGATTCAGGAACAGCCAAAAGATATGTTGGAAAATATTAGATTAATTCCTAATTTGATTCCAGAAGAACATTTATTTAAAGAATTTGTACGGTGTATTGGAGCTTTGGAAGCAAATGAGGTGAGGCCTGACCCTGGAAATGAAAAAACCATTGTCTGGAGTTAGAATTCACTAAAAAGCCTCTCTGAGGCTTTTTTTATATCAAAAAAATAATGGCGCAAATAAACTTGAATTCAGAAAAGAAACTAACCATTGATGATGTTTTGACCTGGTTGAATAACGATCAGTTAATTTCAATGGCTGAAGAGGAAGCTATTAGAATTTTTGCGGCTCGCTGGGAAAATAGAGATAAGGGCTTAGTTGAAATTATATGTGATTATCAGGCGCAGAAAGATACTCACTTAGGTAAAAAGTTTACTCAAGAGAAGCTATCTGAATGGTTGGCAGCAAAAGTGGGGCTGCCTTTGTTTTATATAGATCCTTTAAAAATTGATGTAGCAGCAGTGACTTCAATTTGTACTCAACCTTATGCAGAAAGATTCAATATTTTACCTGTTAGCGTTGAGGATGATGTGATTACGGTCGCTGTTTCTGAGCCTTTTATCCGAGAGTGGGAAAAAGATCTGAGACATTTACATCAGAAAGATTTTAAACGTGTGTTTGCAAATGCTAAAGATATCAAACGCTATATTCATGAGCTTTATGATTTTTCAAAATCAGTCCAGAGTGCTTCAAATAGATCCATAGAAAACAATGGTCAATTAAATAACCTTGAACAGTTAGTTGAGTTAGGTCAAAAAAGTGATTTAGAGGTCAATAATCAGCATATTGTTAACTTAGTAAACTGGTTGTTGCAATATGCTTTTGATCAACGAGCGAGTGATATTCATCTTGAGCCCAGACGTGATAAAAGTAATGTGCGGTTTCGAATCGATGGAGTGATGCATCAGGTTTATCAAATTCCTACGGCAGTCATGGGGGCGGTGATTAGCCGCATTAAAATTTTAGGACGAATGGATATTGCCGAAAAACGTCGACCACAGGATGGCCGGCTTAAAACACTCAATGATAAACTGGAAGTTGAATTACGTTTGTCTACTATGCCTACCGCTTTTGGTGAAAAAGTTGTGATGCGTATTTTTGACCCAGAAATTTTGTTAAAAGATTTTAAAGCATTAGGTTTTAATCAGTGGGAAAAAAAGATTTGGTCAGAAATGAGTCAGCAAGCGCATGGCATCATTTTGGTGACAGGCCCAACGGGCTCAGGTAAAACCACAACCTTATATTCAACCTTAAAACAGCTGGCAACACCTGAAGTCAATTTATGTACAGTGGAAGATCCTATTGAATTAATTGAACCAAGTTTTAATCAAATGCAGGTGGAAAATAAAATAGGTTTAGATTTTGCTGCAGGGATCCGAACCTTAATGCGACAAGATCCTGATATTATCATGGTTGGTGAGATTCGTGATTTAGAAACGGCCGAAATGGCTATTCAGGCCTCTTTAACAGGGCATTTGGTGTTATCTACTCTACATACTAATAATGCACCCTCGGCAGTGACCAGGCTGTTAGAGCTGGGTGTAAAGTCATATTTAGTCAGATTAACCTTGCTCGGGGTGATGGCTCAACGTTTAATTAGGACTTTATGTCCTAAGTGTAAAAGCCAGCATGCCTTATCAGATGAACAATGGCAAGATTTGGTGCAGCCATTTAATATAACCAAGCCAGCCACTATTTATCAGGCTACAGGATGTGTTGAATGTCGAAATACTGGATATTTAGGTCGTATTGGTATTTATGAGGTGTTTAAAAATACCTTGCCGATTCAAAAGCAGATAATAGATAACTGTGATGCCAACACTATTACTAAGTTAGCCATAAAAGATGGTATGAAAACGTTGCGTTTAAGCGGCGTTGAAAAGGTGATAGAAGGTATAACATCAATAGAAGAGGTGTTACGAGTTGCACCAGAAAATATAGAACTGTAAAGTTTTTGCCCCTAAGCAGGGGCAAAAATCAGAGAACCTAAATCTTACCGTCTAATCCCATTTGGAAATATTTATGGGTAATTTTATCTTGATTGTCTAATAACCAGTCAATACCTGGCTCATTATTCATTGCTTTATGGATTGCTTGTGCAGTCGCTTTACGATGAATATCAAACAAGATTTGGTGGTCAAGGTTATCATCAGTTGCAACGCTTGGGTTTAACCAGACAGAACAGATAATACCAAGATCATTAGCTTTTTCTTTAGGGATGTCGCCAGCACGAACAGCATCTAAAACGCCATTAGCAATTGCAGCTTGAACTGTTCCCATTAAGATATTAGTGTAACGAGTATTTTTAACCGTTACTTTACTAACCATTAAAGTAACTGGACGTACTTGAATATCAGTGTTTAAAATAGCAAAGACTTTTGAATGGCCGCTAGCTTGATCACCTGTTAGGGTTGCTAGTGCAGTTCCAACTGGGCCATCTAATTCACCAATAACGATCTCTGGCTCAGCAGCCGTTCCAGCTGGTCCACCTGCAACAAGAGATTCACCCGTGCGCATTATAATTCTTTCGCTCATATATAACTCCATAAAGCATTAATAATTTGAAGGCGTTAGAATACCACGAATTCCCCATATCCTTAATAGCCATGAGTCAAAAATTAACTACAACAGATCATAGTCGAGATATTGCTGGATTAAAGTATATCTATCCGGTTGTTTCCAGAAGAGCAGGTGGTTTATCAGTAGGCATAAACTTTAATACAAATAATGCCTGTAACTGGCGATGTGTCTATTGTCAGGTGCCGAACTTAGTGCGTGGAACAGCACCCGAAATAGATTTAGAGTTATTGGAATATGAATTAAGGTTCTTTTTAAAACAAGTGTTAGAGGGTGACTTTTATCAGCAATATCAGGTGGCAGAGCAATATCGTGTAATAAAGGATATTGCAATTTCAGGGAATGGTGAGCCTACAAGTTTAAGATGTTTTGAACAAGTCATTGAGTTAATAGGAAAAGTTGCTACAGAGATGAATGTACTGCCTAAAAGTAAATTTGTTTTAATTACAAATGGCAGTTTAATACACCAAATACATGTTCAGGAAGGTTTAAAATGTTTAAATAAATATAAAGGACAAGTGTGGTACAAGCTAGATAGTGCAACTGCATTGGGTAGAAAAGCAATTAATGACAGCAAGCAGTCAACTGAAAAAACATTAAACAATCTCTGTATTGCAGCTGATTTGTGTGAAACGAGATTACAGACGTGTATGTTAGATTTTTTAGCTGAGAAAGATGCTGAACTGGAGCGTCAAGCTTATATTGAACTGCTTAAGAATAATAAGATTAAAATTAAAGATATAATGTTGTATACCATTGCCAGGCCTTCATTACAGCCGGAAGCAGAGCAATTGAACAAAATAGATGGGCAGGTAATGACTGAGTTTGCTGAAAAGTTAACAAGCCAGGGTTATAAGGTGAGTATTACTGCATAATTAAGTTTTAAGACATTACATCAAAAATAGTACCTAAATTCTCTTTATCGACTTCTAAGATTTTAACAGCAGCAGATGTTTCTATTTCGGCTTCTTTTAAGCTTAAAAGAGGTTTAAGTAAATCAGTGGAGCTAAATTCAGAGCTGCCAACCTCATTTACTGCTACAGGTAATCTTGCAATAGTTTGAACAGCATCGGCCGCTTTATGTTGTGCGCTGCTGATTAGATTAAGTGCGCTTATTGATGAATTGGTAATCATGAGCTGGCCCTCCTGAAAAAACTTATAATAATCATACGCTTTTCTAGACTAGTTAGGAAAGAAATGGTTCTAGTTAAATCTCTAAAGTGTGAGCAAGGTTTGATTTTTATAGTTAAATTTATTGTTTTTTAAAACTGTTAATAAGTCACAAAATTAAGGCAATCATCTCACATCTTTGTTTTCATCAAGTTTGTATCATGGACCCACGTTTTAAAAAAATAGTATTACTTAAACAACAAGGGTCAAATAGCATGAAAACTTTAACATCAGTCGCAGTCTTCGCAATCGCTTCAGTGCTTTCATTTAACGCAATGGCAGATTCAAAAGTGAATAAAAGCATCATCCTTAATAAATCATTAAATAAAGGTAATGCTGCAATAGCCATCGGTAAAGGCAATGCGGCTAACGTAGGTTCTGTGTCAGTTAAAGGTTCAAAAATAAACAAAAGCATTATCCTTAACAAATCTTTAAACAAAGGAAATGCAGCTATCGCAATTGGTAAAGGTAACGTGGCAAATGTTGGTTCTGTATCAATCAGAGATTCAAAAGTGAATAAAAGTATTGTTTTGAACAAATCACTAAACAAAGGCAATGCGGCAATTGCTATAGGCAAAGGCAACTCAGCTAACGTTGGCTCTGTAAGTTTCGAATAAAGACTAATCTTTCAGGCAGAATAATCAACAAGGATGTTTTTGATCGATTTGAATACAGTTAGTCAATTCATCGACAGGCTGTAATAGGGTGATTAGATAAGGGTAAAACACAGAGATCATTTAGCTTATGTTCTCTGTGATTAAAGAGTTAGCTTAATAGTTGCTGGTGAAATCTACGATTGGGTAATATATTTTAAAATTTCAACAACTTGCTGAGGGGTTTCAGTTACAGCAAGAGCCGCAGCATCAACTTCTTTAAGAGGGTGAGTTAATTCTGGACTATGCATGGTGATGGTTGGAATACCTAAGCCGGCAGCAATGCCAGCATCAAAAGCGGCATTCCATTGCTTGTATTTGTCGCCAAATTTTATGATGACAATGTCAGACCGACTGATGTAGCTATTAGTACGTAATGCATTAATTTTTGCAGATTTATGGTCTTTCCAGAAGTTATTAGTTTCATCACCTAAAATTTTAGGGCCAACATTATCGCTATCGTCATGGTCAGTGATTGGTGTAAGAACCTCAATATCTAATTGGTTGTCGACGATACCTTGTTTGATTTGTTGTCGCCAGTCAGAATGGATTTCTCCTGATAGATAAATAGTATAAGACATAGTTTTAGGTTTGATTATGATGAGTCTGGTTATAATAAATGCTTATTTTAACTGGATGAAAGTCGTGATGTCAGAAAAAGATATTTATAAAGTTATATTTGTTAATAGAGATCAAATCTACGAGCTATATGCCAAAAGTGTTTATCAAGGTGACATGTATGGCTTTGTAATTGTCGAAGGTTTTATCTTTGGTGAGAAAAGTGCAATCGTACTAGATCCGAGCGAAGAAAAATTAATGCTTGAATTTGATGGGGTTAAGCGATCATTTATACCCATGCATGAAATTATTCGTATCGATCAAGTAGAAAGGCGAGGGGTTTCCAAGATAGTTTCATCGAAGCGGTCAGATGCTACAGGGAATGTATCTGCATTGTATGTGCCAAAGAAAACTTAAAAAGTTCCATGTAAATTGATTTTTTTTTGTGATCTAGTTGGCAGAGTTAGTCTTTTCAACTATCATTGCTCTCAATATAAACTGTATGGAATTAAGGATGGCACTAGTAAAATTTAAAATTCAGCTAATATTCATTATGCTTATGTTTGGTTTTTGCAATAATGCAATTGCACAAAAAGAAAGACCTCACATTGCAATTCAAAAGCCAACTACTACAACTGATATCCCTCGTTATTTACGAAAAATATTCAATGCCACAGCATTTCAAAATGAAATTGAAAATGCTATCCAGTTGACTGGGAAATTTAAAATTATTTCTAGAAATAAAAAAGTATTAGAATCAATAATGGATGAACAGGCATTTTCTGATTCCGAATTTTCTAGTGGGCAAGCTGCTGAAAAAGGTAAGATTCGTGCGGTAAACCTTAAAGTGTTGACGGAAGTTCAAAGGTTTAGTTTTTATAGAAAAAGTACAGCTGTTCCCAATATTTCAAATAAGTTTAGGACAAAAGACTCTGGTTCATTATTAGTAAGTATTAAAATTGTTGATACGACAACTGGTGCTATTGAACGAAGTTTTATTTTAAAAGACGGTTTTTCTGGAAAACAAAAATTGTCCAATAAAAAAGGAGGGCTACCCCATACATCTAATCTAGATAGAATGTTTAAGAGGATTTCGTTAAAAATGGCTCAGGAGCTTATTGAAACTGTTTTTCCAATGCAGGTAATTGGACTTAAGGGGAATAGCATTTTTATCAGTATGGGTAAAGTAAAAAAAGGTGAAAAGCTGATTGTTTTTAGTGCGGGAGAAGCATTGATAGACCCTTATACAGGTGAATCATTAGGCAGTGCAGAGGAGGAGTTGGGAGTACTTAAGGTTACTAGAGTCAAACCTAAGAGTTTAGTCGCTACACCAATAGATAAATCGTTACTTGATCAGATTTCGATTGGCGATATTGTTCGTAAAAAATAAATTAACTTTAACTTTAGGAAAATATATATATGCATTTATATCGGTCTTTAGCTGTATTGCTTTTACCTGCAGTACTCGTTTCTTGCAAACCAGGAATGGTTCAACCTGGAACAGGGGATTTATTATCAACATTAGCCACTTCTGCTGGAGCTGGAGGGATGGCTAGTATGTTAGGTGCTGCCGTAGGAGCTGGATCAGCGTCAGGCGTACAAAATAATCTGGCTAGTACTGTGGCGCCAGAGAAAAATGGTATTCAATATATTGGTTTTGCAAAAGACTTTATGCCTGTTAAAAACGCTTTAAAGCAAGGCAGTTTAGGAGACTTACAAGGTCTCTATCAACAACGATTAAGTATTAAAAAGAATAATTTATTTGATCCTTCAGAATCTGACCTGGATTTGTTAGGAATGACCGAATTAGCAGATTTATATTTGCTTGAAGGCGATTCTGAAAATGCGATTAAAAGTTTTTCAATTATTGAAAAAGCTTTTGCTGATAGGGAAGATGAGTCGGTGGTTGCAGGAAAATCAAAAAGTGTTTTAAGTTGGTTAGGTGATTCAGTAGTTGGTTCCGCAACGTTTAGTGAATATGATTTTCAAGGTTTTGAAAAAGTATTGATCTTAAACCTTAAATCAATTGCCTATTTGCTTGATGGAGATAGAAAGGCCTATAACGTAGCTCGAAAAGCAATTGATTTGCAGGGTTCGTTGAGAGACGAATTTGGTAATAAGCTAAAGGAAAGTAAAAATAAGTTAGATACTTTTGAACAAGATATTAAACAAAAACAGGTTAGTGCGCGACAAGAGGCAGTGGTAAACACTGGGCAAAATGTATTAGGTAATGTTGTAGATAAAGCTGCTGGGTTTAAGGGCGTGCTTGGTATGGCAAAAAACCTGAATAAATATTTCATTTCAGCAGATAAAAAAGGTTCTGTACTACCCAGTGCTTATGTAAATCCATTTGGAGACTACATGAATGGAGTTGTTCAGGAGTTTGATAGTTTAAAAAATTCAGATTTAAAAACGAATGCTTTAAGATCTTATGAAAAAGCTAAAGCTCTTAACCCGAGTAGTAAAGTTATTAAGGCAAATATTAAAGCTTTGAAGAAAAGGCGTCCATTGTCATCTAGTAAACGTCTTGTTCACTTTGTTGTAGGTGATGGCTTTGCACCCGAAAAGAAAGTATTGTTATATAACGTACCTGCTGCAACGGGAACCATGCCTGTTAGAATACCCATTTATGAATCAGATCCATTAGCATTGGCGCATAGAATATCTATAACAGCTGTTAAAGGAAAAAAAGTTTATGGTCGTATGTCAGTGGTTGCCAATGTAGATGCGCTTTGTTTAAGAAGTCAAAAAGACAGAAGGACTGAAGACTTGCTGGATTTAAGTGCTAGTGTTGCAAGAACTTTTTTTGAAAAGGAGGCACTTAAAGGCTTAGGTGTTTGGGGGCAAATAGCGGGGAATCTTCGAGATAAGTATACAGAAGTTGATACGCGCTCCTGGTTAAGTTTACCGTCATCGTTACTAGCGGCTAGATTAGAGATACCAAAATCGGTTAAAAAAGTTCGTTTCATTGCTTTCGATAAAAAATTTAGACGACTTATTGATAAGGTGATTGATCTACCAGAAGAAAATGGTTTTATGTATGCAAGAGTTTTGGGTAAATCTTTGTATGTTAATAAAAGCGCTAAATTATGGATTGATGGATAGTATTTCATTTTAATTTTACTCACTGCCAATAGAACAGTTCATCAGAGACTTTCTGTTGGCGGTACCAACCTTTGAACAAAGATTCTTATGACAAAGAAAGTATTACAAGTCTTACCTTTAGCTATTTTATTTTTAGCGAGTGGGTGCTCTACGCAGTTGACGGCAGATAAACGATTTGTGGTGACTCCCGTTATTGATAATAGTCACCCTAGAGCAACATTGGTTACTGCATCTGAGGGGCTTGTTGGCAATATCAAATTATTGAATCCAATTTTTAAGGAAGTTGGAAGAATGACTCAGGCGCAAGTTAGAGTTCAGAATATAACTGAGTACAGATATACGCTGGAGTATAAATTTTCTTGGGAAGATAAGCAGGGTTTTGCCGTTGGGAATAACAATGTCTGGCAACGTTTAACTTTGGTTAGCGGGCAAACTCAGAGTATTTCTTCTGTAGGAAAAACACCTGACGCTAAAATGATTATTTTTACGGTTAGATTGCCCGATGATACATTTATGGATTTGGAAAGGCGAGAAGCTCAGAAAAGATAGTTACACCTGTTTTAACGAAGAATTTAACCAAAATAGAGATGCTACCTGTCACTATTGATTAACTCATTTAAAAGGCTGAGATGCATATGCGCGTATTTAGATTTATAGGATTGATATTATTTTTTGTTGTTTTTCAGGGTTGTTCAAATAATCGACAGAGTTTTGGGCAGCAAGGCAATATTGCAATTGTTGATACAGGGAATAGAACTCATTTAGATGCGAGAGTTTTGTTAACACTTGCTGACTTTAAAGCATTTGCAGAAAATGTAACAACAAAGATGATGACTTCACATCAAGTTAGAGGTTGGGGAGATAAGCGACCTAAATTAGTTATCGGTAATATTGAAAATAATACTTATGACGATAACCTTCGAATGGAAGATATGAGTGATCAGATTCAAGAGATTGTTTTAAATTCAGGCTTGGCTCGACTGGTTGATCCAAGTTCTTTGGATTTTGACTATATTGTTAAAATATCTATGACTGAAAATAGACAGAGTAATCGTCAAGGGCAGAAGCTGGTTTCATATACATTAAAATTTATAATGTTTAGTATAGAAGGGGATCGAATTGGGATGTGGACTGATGATTTAACCATGGCAAAAGCAGCTAAGCCTCTTTTCTAAACGCAATCAAGGAGTATATTGCATGAATGTTTTTTTTAAGTTTGTCTCTCTATTAACAATAATTTTTATTGCTGTTTCATGTGGTGATAAGGATAAATCAGTTGAAGAAAAAGTTGCCGAAGGAACAATAGCAATAGGAAAATTTCGATTAACAGGACAGGCTCAGTCAGGTCCTTATGCTTTAAAATTGTTTAAAATTGATAGATTTGTTGCGGATGAATTTTCACAAATCTCTGCCTGGACTCTGGTAGAGTCAGAAAGAAAAGCAGAATTGCAAGATGAAAGGGGCGAGGTAATTACAGAACCTACTCGTACTGACCAATTTATTAATAGTGGAGTTAATAAATTGGAAAAAGAACTGTTTGGTAACTCAGTTGCAGTTCATTCTTCAGTTCCTGCAAGCACAATTGAAGGCTATCCAGCAGCAGACTTTATTTTAGTTGGTCAAATGGACGGCTTTGATTTTGATATTGATCGGCAAACAAACCTAATTGAAACTAGAGATGGGCAGGAAGTTGCAGCAACTCTTAACTCTAGAGCTTATGTTGCACAAAGTAGTCTTTCAGTTCGCTTAATTAAAGTAGAGACTCGTGAGATTATTTTAGCGAAACGAATTTTTTTTCGTGCCAGAGTTAACTCAACAGGGAGCATGGAAAGTCAGGTTAATGAGGTGCTAAGACGGATGGCATCTAGACTGGTTGCGGAAACATTATTGTCATTATCGGGAGATATTCAGGTTGCCGCAGTTAATGCTGATGGGACACTTCTATTGAATCGTGGTATACAAAGTGGCTTGAAAGTAGGTATGAACCTTGATTTAAAGCACTTAGGTGTTATGGCTAAGGATCCTGTTACTGGTAAAGATCTTGCAAGAAGCAGCCATAAAATTGGCATGATCAAGATTCAATCAGTTTCTGAAACTACATCAATTGCAAAATATGAAGGTGAAGGAACTCCTGGAATAGAAGATCTTGCAGTTTTTGATAATTCTCAATTTGAAAAGCAGAAAAAAGGTTTTCAGCCAATTCGAATGGCAATTGGTACAGTTACATTTACCGATGTTAGTCCAAAAGCGCCAGATAAATTCCAAAGGTTTTCTCTCGTTAAGGAAATAGAGCAAGGTTTAGCTCAGCAATTGAATGGTAAGCTTGGAATTAAAATAGTAGACCAGCAAAGCCAACGTATTAAAGATATGCTTGCACAACAAATGTTGAGTGATTTAAATCAGGGTAGAGAGCCAGGTTTACCTTTAGGGACTATGCGTGGTGTTGATTATTTGGTTTTTATGTCGATAGTGAGAAGTGAATTGTCTTCACCTGAAAAAAAGAAAGTATATATGAAGGTGCTGGATAAGTATGTCGATCAAATTAAATCCGGTAAAGGTTATCTTAAAGCCTATGTCTTTTTACAGGATGTTAATACCGCTGAAACTGCTGCCAGAACTGAAATAAAATTTCATAAAAAGTTTAAAAGAGAATTAACTACAGCAAAAGCATGGTCAGAAATGATTGAGGGTTTGATGTTGAAAGTTAATAAAAGCATCTTGACTCAGCTAAGACCATTACAGGTTTTATCAAATGCAAATGGCAGAGTGATGTTAAGTCATGGTAGAGATGTGTTAAGTATTGGAGATTCTCTAACAGTCTTTGGTAAAGGCGAAACAATTATTGACCCATATACGGGGCAAAGAATTAGTAATGTTGGATCAGTTGATATTGCTCATCTTAAAGTTACTGCTTTTCAACCAGGTGGTTATGCATTGGCTGAACTGGTTTCAGGGCAGTTGCCAGCTGCTGGTATGGGGGTTACAGTTGATACGCAACAAGATTGTTTAAATGGTGACTGTGATGAAAATGATGGCTCCATGGATATGGATGACGTCAAACCTAAAAAACGAGAAGTTCATCAATATAACTTTTAACTAGTGACTGATTAAAAACTTAAAGGTGAAATACTATGGATCGTAGGAAATTCCTTACAATGACAGCTGGTTTATCTGTATTATCTAGTGCTGCTGCGGAGGCAGCTTTGTCATTGGATGAAGTTCAATCTGGCATGCAAGTGATTAGGGGTGGTAGAGAAGTTGATAGTGGTACAGATTTTCTTAAAATTGAAAAAGATATTGTTAAATATTATACCTATAAACTGAGGAAGGGAGGGATCCCTGACAGATCAGGAGCTTTAACATACTACAAAGATAATCTTGCACAGAAAGCATTACAATCGATCTACCTTCCTTTAACCAAGGCAGCTACAAGACCTGATCTTAAATGGCAAGCATTTATAGCTGATTCAAAATCAGTTAATGCATTTACTTGTGGAGGGGGGTTGACGGTTGTTCATTCGGACTTGATAAAATTTTGTAAATCGGAAGCTGAATTAGCCAGTGTTCTTGCTCATGAAATTGGACATATTGAACATAGGCATGCAATTAGGAGATTAATGTCAAATGAGATTTTAAAACAATTTGGTATGTCAAGTGATCAAGCTATTCTTGATGAAGTATATGCGCTTAAAGCCAAGGGGAAAGATATTCGTTCTTCAGTAATGATGAAAGTTTCTTTGGAAATATTTGAAAAGAATTTTGGAAGAATGTGGGAGCATCAAGCTGATGCATTTATTCTAAAAGCATTTGAAGAAACTGGATATGATGTTGGGGAAGCTAGTCAATTTTTTCGTACGTTGTTAAAGCTTTTCGGGAAGTCTCCACAATGGACTTGTATGTTTAGCAGTCACCCTGATGTGGTTGAGAGAATTAATCGTGTTGAAGCAATTGCGCGAACAATGAGTCCTATTCGTAATCCAAAAAAAGACTCTGATGCATTTCGATATTTGAAAAAGAATATTGGTCACCGTGATATTTAACAGTAGTTTTGTGAAGTGTAATGTAATGAAGTGTAATTGTTATAAATATTTTTTATTGTTTGTTTGCTCTTTGCTTTTCCCTGCAAATGTCCTTGCCGAAGCCCGTGTGGCCTTGGTTATTGGTAATGCAGAATACGATGTGGAAGCTGCAAAACTAGATAATTCTGTTAATGATGCGATGGATGTTGCATCCGTTCTGGAAACTATGGATTTTGATGTCATATTAAGGACGGATCAGGGGGTAAAGCAGCTTAATAATGCAATAAGAGAATTTGGTGATCGGTTACAAGTTTCTGGAAAAGACACTGTTGGGTTATTTTATTATGCGGGTCATGCGGCAGAAGTTGAAGGTGTGAATTATATTTATCCTATTGATGCTCAATTTAAGAGTCGGGATGAAGCGGCCTACGAAGCGGTACAGGTTCAACGGTTGTTAGGAAAGATGAAACAGGCTAGAAATAATATGAATGTTATTATTCTTGATGCTTGTAGGGATAATCCTTATGGTGATAAAACCCGTTCAATAGGGAAAGAGACAAAGAAGCTTGCAGAGATGGAGGTTCCAGTTGGTTCAATAGTGGCTTATTCTACGGCTTCTGGACAAAAAGCAAGTGATGGTAATGGTCGGAATGGACTTTATACTCAAGAATTATTACGTTATATCAAACAGCCAGGTATGCAGATTGAAGATGTATTTAAAAAAGTACGTCGGTCTGTAAGGCAGCAGTCTGGAAATGCTCAGGTTGCCTGGGAGCATTCATCATTGGAAGGCGATTTCTATTTTTTGCCTCCAGTTGATTTGACACAAACAGTTCAGGAAAAAACTGCAGAAGGCTCTGATAATAACAATATTAGTATCAGTAGTAATACCCGGGGAGCGCAAGTTTTTGTCAATGGAAAGCTTGCAGGGGTAAGTCCTTTAGTTTTAGGTGATTTGGAAGAGGGCAATGTTGTTGTTAAATTGCTTAAAGAAGGTTTTGAACCAATAGAAAAGCAAGTATTGGTAAGAAAATCTAGAAGTATTGAGTTGAATTTTATTCTTAAACAACAGCCCATGGCTTATTTAGCGATTAAAAGTACGCCAGCTGACGCTGAATGGTATCTTGATGGTGTCATGGTTGGTATGACGCCAGACAGGATGGATAGAGTGAAATTTGGGGAGCATGAAGTCTCTGTCATTAAGCAAGGTTATCACCCCTGGAAAGAGCAAATTGATTTGGATTCAGCGGATTTGAAAACATTGGATGTTGAGCTTCAGCCAATAGAGTCCTTAGCTAAGGAAGAGGTTGTCGTTCAAAAACAGCTTATCGCTGTAAAAAGGTCGATTATACGAGATACAGAATTTTCTCCGGAAATGATTGTTATACCCGTGGGTAAATTTGATATGGGGGATGGTAGTGGTGTAGGCCAGGGTGATGAGCTTCCTGTACATAGTGTATCAATTGCAAAAGGTTTTGCAATTGGAAAATACGAAATTACTTTTGATGAATACGATTATTTTGTGAAAGAATCTGGGCATCAAAAACCAGATGATTTTGGTTTTGGCAGAGGTAAAATTCCAGTAATAAATGTTTCCTGGGAAGATGCTATGGCTTATACCAAATGGCTAAGCCAAAAAACAGGGCATAGTTATCGTCTGCCTTCAGAAGCAGAATGGGAATATGTTGCTCGCTCAGGAAAGAGTACGCCACGTTCCTGGACGGATAAAGAGGATGAGTTGGCAGGTGATTCTTTGGCTTGTCAGAACGCAAATATTGCAGATGCTAGTCTACAAGCTAAGAAAGGTGTTCAGGATGTGCATCAATGTGATGATAGTTACGCGAATGTGGCGCCTGTTGGTTCCTTTAAGCCAAATGACTTTGGGCTTTATGATTTGTTAGGTAATGTTGCTGAATGGACTGGCTCATTTTATTCATCGCCTTATAAAGGTGATGAGATGAATAGTGATAAAGGCGATGTCTGGTCTAGGAGAAGCGTACGCGGGGGCAGTTGGTCTAGTAAGCCATCAGAGGTCACTTCATCAGCTAGAGCCTTTCAGGCGGGTGGTGCAGCTGAGATGTACTTAGGGTTTAGAGTAGTAAGAGAAGTTGAAGAAAATCAGCTATCATCTAAATAGAGCAACCCTTTTAAGGAGCCTCTGATTAAGTTGGTTAGGATTTAGCGGCAGTTTTAGCAAGCTAAAAATAATTGGACTTGATCAGAGGTTCCTTAAGTTAATAGGGTTGTGGTATTCATTAAATTCCGGAAAATGGTTTAGCTGAGAAGACAGCTGGTTTGTTGTTTATTTAACGACTCTAAGGTGAGGTTTTGATGGTTTTTTTTCTGCAGGAGGAGGAGTGTCATTATCATACTCATCTGGGTCAAACATCATTCCCTTGCCATTCTCTTTTGCGTAAATAGCAAGAACCGCTGTTGTAGGCGTCATAATATGCGTGGCGGTTCCAGAAAACCGTGCATTAAATTGAATTTCTTCATTGCCTAAGGTGAGGCCTTGAATAGCCTCAGGTCTCAGGTTTAATACAATCTTCCCGTCCTCAATATAGTCTTCAGGAAGAATAGCATCTGAATTTTCTGCATCAACTAAAAGATGCGGTGTAAGCTGATTATCAATAATCCATTCATAAATTGAACGGATTAAATAAGGTTTCAAAGATGTCATTTGCTTACAGGAGCCATGTCTTTTTCTTCTTCACTCATGCTTAATTGAAAAGCTTCTCTAGCAAACAGTCTGTTAGCATAGGCGGCAATTGCGGAGCCTAGTGAGTTTAAGTCAATACCTAAGCTTGGTAGCCTCCATAATAAAGGAGCCATAGTACAGTCAATTAGAGAGTATTCTTCACTCATAAAATAAGGTCGAGACTCAAAAACTGGGGTTGCTGCAATTAAGCTTTCTTTCAGCATTTTTTTAGCTCTAGCAGATTTTTTCTCGCCTGAATTTAATATTTCATCTAAAAGCTGATACCAGTCTTGATCGATACGTTTAATCAACATGCGTGAATTTGCACGTGAAACAGGATCCATTTGGTGTAAAGGAGGGTGCGGAAATCTTTCATCCAGATATTCCATGATGATTCGAGAATCATAAAGAACAAGATCACGTTCAATTAATGTTGGAGAAATACCTGTCGGATTTAGTTCTAGTAAATCTTCTGGTGGCTCTGCTGAGTCAAAGAACTCAATATCTGCTGTAACACCTTTTTCTTGCATAACAAGCCGAGCACAGTGACTTAGTGCACAAGTAGGTGATGTGAAAAGGGTCATTACTGATTTACGAGAAGTACTATTGGTCACGAAACACAACCTATTTAGATGAGTTAGGACAAAAATTATATCATAACTACAATTTTTATTTTTGTGGAATTGTACGTAATTTATGAGTATTAATTGCAATTAAAAAAGAGGGCAAAATAATATTTTGCCCTCTAATACTTTTTTTACAACAAAGGTGCAATAACAAGTGAAACAACTGACATTAATTTAACAACGATATTTAAAGCTGGACCCGAGGTATCTTTGAAAGGGTCTCCGACAGTATCACCACAGATAGCAGCTTTGTGTACATCTGTTCCTTTACCGCCATGAGCGCCGCCTTCAATTAGCTTTTTAGCATTATCCCAGGCGCCACCAGCGTTGGCCATAAATAGGGCCATTAACACACCAGCAACCAATGAACCTGCTAATAAGCCACCAAGAGCTTCTTTGTTAAGTAGAAAACCGACGAGTACTGGAGTAGATATTGTCACTAGTCCAGGTAAAATCATTTCTCTTAAAGAAGCTTTTGTTGAAATTTCAATACAACGGGCTGAATCTGGAGGTGTGGTACCTTCCATTAATCCAGGAATATCACGGAATTGTCGGCGAACTTCTTCAACCATATCTTGAGCGGCTTTACCAACTGAATCCATAGTCATGGCTGCAACAAGAAAAGGGACACAACCACCAATAAACAAACCAATCACAACCAAAGGATCTAGTAGATCAATAGCTGTTAAATGAGCCGCAGCAGCATAAGCTGAAAATAAGGCCAGTGCAGTTAACGCCGCTGAGCCGATTGCAAAACCTTTACCGACGGCAGCCGTGGTATTTCCAATTGCATCTAATGAATCTGTAATCGCACGTGTTTCTGGTCCTAATTCAGCCATTTCACTGATACCACCCGCGTTATCAGCAATAGGGCCGTATGCATCGACAGACATGGTAACACCTGTAGTAGCTAACATACCGACAGCAGCGATACCAATACCGTAGAGTCCAGAGAAATGATAAGCAACAAAAATAGCAATACAGATACCTAGAATGGGAAACACAGTAGAACGCATACCAATACCAAGACCGGCAATAATATTTGTAGCTGGGCCAAATTTAGATGCTTCAGCAATGGCTTCTACAGGTGCTTTAGAGGTGTAGTAATCGGTTACTCGACCAATGAATATACCAACAACTGTACCGCCTAGTAGAGCATAAAAAGGGCCGTTAACAGAGGTTATTTCTCCATTCAGATTAAATTGGATGGCAAATGCTTGAATAACTAGATAAGCAAGTCCTAAAAATAACAGAGCAGAAATCCATGTGACACCTTCCAGAGCATGTGCAGGGTTGATGTTTTTTAATAAGCGCATACAAAAAACACCAACAACTGAAGCGATGAGTCCGACAATTATTAATGCAATTGGAAGTAATAAAGCATTGCTTTGCATTGATATATCAACAAAGTTTGTTGCTGCTGCTGCAATAGCAATTGTTGCTATGACTGAACCGACATAAGATTCAAAAATATCAGCACCCATTCCCGCAGTATCACCTACATTATCACCTACATTATCGGCAATAGTTGCAGGATTACGAGGGTCGTCTTCCGGGATATTTGCTTCAACTTTACCTACCAGGTCAGCCCCTACATCAGCAGCTTTGGTATAGATACCGCCACCAATACGTGCAAATAAGGCAATAGAAGAGGCGCCCATGGCAAAACCACTTAATACAGTGTAGTTTGCAGCGCTTGAAGAATCGATCATGGCAAAGGCTATTGAAACACCCGCTAAGCCAAGTGATGCAACAGCCAGTCCCATGACTGAGCCGCCACCAAATGCAACCATTAGCGCGGCCCCCATACCTTCTTTATTTGCAGCGGCAGAGGTACGAACATTAGCTCGTGTCGCTGCTTTCATGCCAAAAAAACCAGCAAACATTGAGCAGGCGGCACCACCTAAAAATGCATAGGCAGTGGAATGTCCGATTAAGAAAAAGATAAGAGCAGCGACGATAATGACAAAAACAGCTAAAATTTGATATTCGGCTTTTAGAAAAACCATGGCGCCATCATGAATGAGTTCTGAGATAGCTTTCATTTTATCGGTGCCAGCATCATGAGATAAAACACCTCGGTAGATGATGTACGCAATGATTAACCCTGCAAGACCAAAGTAAGGACCGACAGATGCAAATAGATCAATATTCATTAAAAACCCTCCAATTTATTATTATTTCGCCTAATAATGCTCTAAAAACTTGATTTATGCCACTTTTTTTTAAACTTAGTTGCTGATATCTGCATTTGATAGAATGAGTGTTTTATAGTAAAAATTGGAGCGTTACGTGCTGGGTAACTTAAGAAAAATGACGGTGGAGCTGGTAAATCCAGTGAGATATCAATTGCCACTAAATGATCAGTTAATTGATCTTAATCCATTGATTGGGCAGTCTGTTAAACTTGTTTTTACAGGAAAAATAACTTGTGTTCATTGTGAGCGATCAATAAAAAAAACCTTTAATCAAGGCTATTGTTACCCTTGTTTTACATCGTTAGCACAATGCGATATGTGTATTATGAAGCCTGAAACATGTCATTTCGAGGCGGGCACTTGTCGGGAGCCATCGTGGGGAGAAGAGTTTTGTTTCCAGTCTCATTATGTCTATTTAGCAAACTCGTCAGGCGTTAAAGTTGGTATTACACGAGGAACTCAGATTCCTATTCGCTGGATTGATCAAGGTGCTATTCAGGCATTGCCTATATTTAAGGTGAAATCACGTTATATCTCCGGTTTGATAGAGGTTGCTATTGCCCAGCATGTGAGTGATAAAACCAGTTGGCAGCGAATGTTGAAAAATCTGGTTGAGCCCGTCGACTTAAAACAAAAACGTGATGAATTAATAGCGCAATGTGAATCAGAAATAGCCGATGTTATTAAGCGTTTTGGAGAGGATTCAGTTGAGTTTTTAGCTGATGCTACTGAAGTGGATATTAATTTCCCTGTTGAATCTTATCCATTGAAGGTAAAATCATTCAATTTTGATAAAAACCCTGAAGTATCTGGCGTGTTACAAGGCATAAAAGGGCAGTATTTAATATTTGATACTGGAGTGATAAATATCCGTAAATTTACGGGGTATGAAGTGGAATTAATCTCGTAGAGTGTTGTTTTTCAGGTAGAGACGTAGCATGCTATGTCTCTACAAACTTGGGTTTATTATGTTTTTACGGTTTCTAGAGCTCCAGGCAGAAAGAATTCACTGACTAGCATTTTTTGTCTTTGAATAGCGTAGACAGTTCTTCGTCCCCAGACTTGTTGTTCGACATTAACCTTATTCGTCAGTTCCTGTCTCCATTGGGCATATTGAATACAGCTAATATTAAGATCTAAGCGTTCTAATTTTGGGTAAGAAAAAATAACCTCTCCCAGTGGGCGAGTTCCCAGATGTGACAGATTACGTTTAGCTATTTTTATGGTGTGTTCTGGCAGCACAGTTCTGGCAAGAATAAGGGGTTTGCCATCAGCATGTAATAATACTTCACGGATTAAATTGTATTGTTGATGAGGTAGTTTAAGTAAGTCACACTCGCCAATAAATGCTGGTTTCCAGCGGTGAAATAATATCTCGACAGTAAATGATTGGCCGTATACCTTGCGTAAACGGCGTGTTAAAGAGCCTTGCTCATAAACCCATGAATGCACGTCGGCTGGCAGTGCTTGCTTTAAGCCTGGATGTTTTTTTTTCCAATGGGGCTCTTGTCTGAATAAGAAACTGTTTTTGTGCACTTAGGGTTATACCTCGGAATAAAGAGTTGTCTGACCTAGCCAGCGGTCAATAATCGGTTGTATGGCATCTGGGTATTGCTGACATATAATTGTTGCAGCTTCTTGTACTTGTTCTAGCAAGGCGGTGTCACGATCAAGATTGGCGATTTTAAATTGCATAAGTCCAGTCTGTCTTGTGCCCATGACATCGCCAGGCCCGCGTAATTCTAAATCTTTTTCAGCAATAATAAAACCGTCATTACTTTCGCGTAAGATACCAAGTCTGTGTTTACCTGTGTTTGATAGTGGGTTTTGATACATTAACAGACAAAAACTTTCTTGATCGCCTCTACCGACTCTGCCGCGTAATTGGTGGAGTTGAGAAAGCCCTAATCGTTCGGCATTTTCAATAACCATCAAGCTGGCGTTAGGGACATCAACGCCGACTTCGATAACGGTGGTTGCAACCAATAAATCGTAGTCATGGTTTTTAAAGGCTTGCATGATACTATACTTTTCAGCCGCTTTCATTCGACCATGAACGAGTGCGACACGGACATTTGGTAGTAATTGGGTTAAATATTCGCTAGTTTTCTCAGCTGCTTCACATTGTAATACATCCGACTCTTCTATTAAGGTGCAAACCCAGTAAGTCTGGTTTTTATTTGCAGTCCAGTTATTAATTTTTTCAATGATTTGTTCTCGTCGCTCTGCTGGGATCACACGAGTAAGTACGGGTTTTCTTCCTGGAGGTAATTCATCAATAATAGAAATATCCAGGTCAGAATATTGCAGCATGGCTAATGTTCTAGGAATAGGTGTTGCGGTCATCACTAGTTGGTGGGGGCGACTAGACTCTGTTTGTCCTTTTTCCCTTAAAGCGAGGCGTTGATGAACGCCGAAGCGATGTTGTTCATCAATAATAATGAGTCCCAGTTGTTTAAAGCTGACTGATTCCTGAAATAAGGCATGGGTACCAATAATAATGCCTGCCGAACCATCTTCTATTTTGGCTAAAGTTTCTTTTCGGGCTTTGCCTTTAAGTTGGCCGGTTAAATAGGCTATATGGGTTTTAGAATCTTTAAACCATTGTTTAAAGTTGCGGTTGTGTTGTTCGGAGAGTAATTCTGTTGGCGCCATAATAGCAACTTGATGTTTGCTTGATAAGGCAAGTAGAGCTGCATAAGCCGCAACAATTGTTTTTCCCGAACCTACGTCACCTTGAACCAGCCTGAGCATCGGGTGATTTGATTGGCAGTCAGTAATGATTTCATCTATAACACGGTTTTGAGCACCTGTTAATGTAAAGGGCAGAGATGAAATGAACTGTTTTGATTGTGCAGGGTTTGCTTCTAATACGGGGGCTTGCCACTTTTTAACTGCACTCTTGTTTTTTAATAAAATAAGGTGGTGGGCTAATAACTCTTCAAAGGCAAGTCGCTTTAATGCTGCTAAGCTACCTTGTTGTAGATGTTCTGCTGTTATTTGTGGTTCAGGCTGATGTAATGACTGCAAAGCATCATTCAAAGAGGGGTAATGATAGTGATCTAAAATTTGTTGAGGTAGCCAGTCGGTCAGCTGTTGAGGTGCTTGTAAATATAATGATAATGCCTGTTTTATTGCTTTTCTTAAGGTGCCCTGACGTAAACCCTCTGTCAATGGGTAGATAGGGCTTAGACAGGGTTCAGTGATATTTTCTGTTGATAAAATGATTTTGTATTCAGGATGAACAATTTCCCAGCCTTGATAGCCGTAGCGAACTTCTCCAAAACAGCTGACTAATGTGCCCGGGCAGAGATCTGATTTTTGTTTGGCAGTGAAATGGAAAAACTTAAGAGTGATATAGCCTGAATGGTCACTGATTCGGCAGATCAAGCTACGTCGACCAGTCATTAATACATCAGTAAACTCCACAGTACCGCAGATTAAAACCGACATGCCAGGTGATAGGCTGTTTATCGGATATATTTTTGTGCGGTCCTGATAACGATGCGGCAGGTGAAAAAGCAGATCTTGAATGCTAAAGATCCCCAGTTTTTCCAGGCGAATAGCAGATTGGGGGCCAATACCTGTTAATGAGGAAACTGCTTGTGCCAGTACTTCCATTATTATTTAACTGGGGTAAGAGTCCCTAAGAACCATCACCGCATCCATTTCAATACCAACACCTTTAGGTAATGCTGCAACACCAACAGCTGCACGAGCGGGGTAGGGTTGAGTAAAATACTCACTCATAATTTCATTAACGATGGGAAAGTGAGAGAGGTCTGTCAAAAATACATTCAGTTTAACGATATCAAAAAAATCGCCTCCCGCAGCTTCTGCCACAGCTTTGAGGTTGTCAAAAACTTGTCTGATATGGTCGGAAATGTCACCTTCTGCAATTTCCATGGTTTCAGGGACTAGGGGGATTTGTCCTGAAAGATAAACAGTATCATTAATTTTTACTGCCTGAGAATAAGTGCCAATCGCTTGAGGCGCATTGTTTGTTTCAATAATTGTTTTTGTCATTAGAATGTAATCCACTTTCTGCGGTGTTGGTATTTAATTTAATTATACTCTAGTGTTATCTTTTAGTTGGGTTTTAAGATAGTCCTGGATACGATGTTGCTGGTGAGGTGGATTGATCTTAGCTGGACAAAATGATAGTCGAAAATTTGATGTTTTGTAACACTAGTTAGCTTAGTTTATATAAAAATAGCTGCTGTTTCTAGGCTTTAACGCGAGTAATTTTTAATACGATAAATAGTTTTTTTAACTTGCGGATTATATTGGCCAGATGTACTCGGTCCTTTACAGATAAGGTGATTAAATCAATGGAAACCTTATCATCCTGGTCAGCGATAGTGACACTTTCTATGTTGGCATCCAGACTGGAGATGGTTGAAGCAATCGTTGCCAGCGTGCCGCGTTGGTTGAGCAGTTCTATTCTAAGTTCTGCACTAAACTCTCCGGAAACATCATGACTCCATTCAACATCAATCCAGCTGGTTTGTTTTTTTCTAACTTCATTACTATTTCGGCATTCGTGATGATGAATCACAATGCCTTTTCCCGGGTTAAAAAAACCAATAATATGATCGCCAGGAATGGGTCTGCAGCACTTGGCTAAATTGATTACCATGCCTTCAGTTCCTTTAATGATTAAAGGCGCGTGATCAGTTGTGGTATCTTCTAATTTAATGGCGGCATTAATGTCTTCTTGGGATAACTGTTTAGCAATTAGCATGGGCATTTTGTTACCCAAACCGATTTCTTCCATTAATTCATCTATAGAGTGCATTTTTACAACTTCTAATAGTTGGGAAATGCGTGATTCGGAAATATCTTGTAAGCTCAAGTTCAAACCTTTAAGTTCTTTCTCTAGCAAACGCTGACCTAAATTGATGGCATCTTGTTGTTTGAAATTTTTAAGGTAATTTCTAATACTGCTACGGGCTTTGGCCGTAATAATATAATTCAGCCAAAGAGGATTTGGTCTGGCCCAGGATGCAGTAATGACTTCAACTGTCATTCCGTTTTCAAGTTGCGTTTGCAGAGGAATCAATTTGTTATCAATTCTGGCAGAGACACAAGCGTTACCGATGTCGGTATGAACTGCATAGGCAAAGTCTACAATTGTTGCGCCTCTAGGTAATTTAATAATGTTACCTTGGGGAGTGAAAACAAAAACTTCCTGAGGGAATAAGTCTACTTTCAAGTTGTCGATGAATTCCAGTGAATCACCCGCAGTCTTCTGTATTTCCAGAAGATCTCTTAACCATTCCGTTGCTCTGGCGCGGACGCTCTCACCCGATGTGTCATTTGATTTATATAGCCAGTGAGCGGCAATGCCAGATTCTGCCATGCGGTGCATTTCATGGGTTCTGATCTGAATTTCAATAGGTACACCATAGGGGCCAATTAAAATGGTATGTAATGATTGGTAGCCATTGGCTTTGGGTAGGGCAATATAATCTTTAAATTTACCTGGTATGGGTTTGTACAAATTGTGCACGCAACCTAAGATCCGATAACAGTCATCAACCTGGTCACAATAAATACGGAATGCATAGACATCAAAAACCTTGGAGAAAGAAATCTTTTGGCGTTGCATTTTTTTATAAATACTCGCTATATTCTTTTCTCTACCAATAACATCAAAGATAAGCCCTGTTTGATTGAGCCTGGTTTTAATTGAACTTTCAATGGTGTTAACAATTTCTCGTCTGTTCCCTCTGGCTTTTTTAACGGCTTGTTTAATTGCTGTGTAGCGATGAGGATGAATTGATTCAAAACACAGGCCTTCTAATTGGTGTCTTATGCTATTCATGCTAAGACGATTAGCTAAAGGCACATAAATCTCTTGTGTTTCTTTGGCAATGCGACGCTTTTTTTCGATAGGCATGGCGCCGAGAGTTTGCATGTTATGCAAGCGGTCGGCCAATTTAACAATGATGACGCGTAAATCTTTAGCCATTGCCAGTAGCATTTTTCTGACATTTTCGGCTTGAGCTTCAGCACGTGATTTATTATCAAGTTTGGTTAATTTAGTAACAGCATCAACCAGGTCTGCAACTTCTTCACTAAATTCCTCAGTTATTTGCTCTTTTTCAACAGCTGTATCTTCAATAACATCATGTAAAATAGCCGCGATGATGCCCCGAGCATCCATGTGCATTTCAGCAAGGGTAATAGCAACAGAAAGGGGGTGGCAAATGTATGCTTCGCCACTTTTACGAAATTGCCCTGAATGGGCGTCCGCACCGAAATGAAAGGCGCGGACAATAGCATCTACTTGTTCATTATCTAGGTAGCCATTAACAATTGATTGTAATCGCCTGAGAAGTTTATCCTCCGGAGAGTCAACTTCTGGTGAAAAATTAGAAACAGCTACCTCAGGCATTATTGTTAGCTTATATCATCAGGAATTGCATCTGGGCGTTCGTTAGCATAACGGTCGCCTACGTTATGTAAAAGGTCGATATTTTCTTCTGTAACATGACCTTCAGCTATTTCACGTAAAGCTACAACGGTATCTTTATCCTTACCACGAGGGATGAATTCATCAGCTCCTTTTGATAGCTGACGCGCTCTTTTACTAGCTAATAAAACCAGTTTAAAACGATTTTCAACATTTTCTAAACAATCTTCAACGGTAACTCGAGCCATTATAATAAAACCTTATTAAATTTGAATTGATCTCGTTAGATTTATATTTGCAAAATGAGCTGCTTATATAAAAGAGAACTGATCATTATATAAACAAATTGATATTTAAGCAATTTCAATTATTTACTTAGAGAGGGGGGAAGTGAATCGGTTTGGAAGGTGATTTGTGCAGGATTGGTGTGTAAAGGCATTAAGGAACCTCTGATTAAGTCGATTAGAATTTAGCAAGCTAAAAATAATTGGACTTGATCAGAGGTTCCTTAAGGAGGGATGACAGAAAGCTTTCAAAGTCTCTGTCATCCCTGCAACTCAGTTAACCGTGCTATAACAATGATTATTTGTTACGTTCTTCCAAAATAGCAACAGCGGGTAATACTTTACCTTCTAAAAATTCAAGAAAAGCACCGCCACCCGTTGAAGTGTATGAGACTTTATCTTTAATATTATATTTATCAATTGCTGCTAAAGTATCACCACCGCCCGCAATAGAAAAAGCAGAGCTATCAGCAATTGCCTCAGACATAGACTTGGTTCCATTGCCAAATTGATCAATTTCAAAAACGCCTACTGGGCCATTCCAAACGATAGTACCCGCAGTTTTAAGCATTTCTGCATATTTTTTAGATGTTTCTGGTCCTATATCCAGAATTAAATCATCATCAGCAACATCGGCAACGTTTTTGATCGTTGCTTCAGCTGTGTCAGAAAATTCTTTGGCACAAACGACATCTGTAGGGACTGGAATATCAGAACCTGCTTTTTTAGCTGCTGCTATTAGACGATTAGCTTCATCAATTAAATCTTCTTCGTAAAGAGAATTACCAACAGAATAACCCGCTGCTGCAATAAATGTATTAGCAATACCACCACCAACAATTAATTGATCCACTTTAGTAGATAATGACTCTAAAACTGTCAATTTAGTTGAAACCTTAGAGCCACCAACAATAGCAACAAGGGGTTGTGCTGGTTGATTTAAAGCCTTACCTAATGCATCTAGTTCATTGGCTAAAAGTGGGCCGGCACAAGCAATATCTGCAAATTTGGCAACACTATGGGTAGAAGCTTGAGCTCTGTGCGCAGTACCAAAGGCATCCATTACAAAAATATCACATAATGCCGCCATTTTTTGACCTAGAGCATCATTATTTTTCTTTTCACCGATATTAAAGCGGACGTTTTCACATAAAACAACTTCACCTGCTGCTATAGATATACCGTCTAACCAGTCTTTTTCCAGACGAACGGGTTTACCAAGTAATGTTGATAGTTGTTCTGCAACAGGTTTTAAACTTGATGCTTCATCAAATTCACCTTCTGTCGGGCGACCTAAGTGAGACATGACCATAACTGCAGCGCCAGCATCAAGTGCTTTCTCAATGGTTGGAACACTTGCCTGAATACGAAGGTCACTAGTTACTTTGCCATCTTTAACGGGTACGTTTAAGTCTTGGCGAATTAAAACACGTTTACCAGACAGATCGAGGTCAACCATTTTTTTTACTGACATATTGATATTTCCTATTTTTACTTCAAATGTTAAATAATTTATCCCGCCTATTATAAAGACGAAAGACGAAAGACGAAAGACGAAAGACGAAAGACGAAAGACAGAAGTGACTGTTGCCTATAAAGCCATGGCTTTTGCTTTTTAATGGTGAATAAGTCACAAAACCAAGGTAATCAGCTCACAGCAATGTTTTTATCAAGTTTGTATCATGGACCTACGTTTTTAAAAAAACATTATTTCTTAAACTATAAAGGTCAAATATCATGAAAACTTTAACATCAGTAGCAGTCTTCGCAATCGCATCAGTTCTTTCATTTAACGCAATGGCAGACTCTAAAGTCAATAAAAGCATCATCCTTAATAAATCATTAAATAAAGGCAATGCTGCAATAGCCATCGGTAAGGGAAATGCAGCAAACGTAGGTTCAGTAGCAGTTAAAGATTCAAAAATAAACAAAAGTATTATCCTTAATAAATCTTTAAACAAAGGTAATGCAGCTATCGCGATTGGTAAAGGCAACGTGGCAAATGTTGGTTCTGTATCAATTAGAGGTTCAAAAGTAAATAAAAGTATTGTTTTGAATAAATCACTAAATAAAGGCAATGCTGCAATAGCCATTGGTAAAGGCAACTCTGCAAATGTTGGTTCGGTAAGTTTCGAATAATATTAAGTGTTATTCAGGGAGAAAAATAAACAAGGATGTTTATTATCAATATTTAGATTCTAAAAAATACCGCCCCGAGTGATGAAACAATATAGTTAATGTAGATTAATATTTTTAATTGATAGAAAATAGCAATCTAATAGACTTGTGGAACAAGAAATTGAAAAATGCCTGTTATGAATTTTAAAATAATTGCAACTGTACTTTCTGTTTTCTTCATTGTGTTGATCAGTGGATGTAAAGCGACTGCAGTGCGTAATGTTGAAGAAGCTCAGTTTGTTGTACCTGCTCATGCTAGTTTGAGCGCTATTAAACAAGCTATTGTTCGAGGCAGTAAAAGAGCTGGGTGGAGGACTAAAACATCGGCAGCAGGTGTTTTGTTTGCATCATATTCTTATAAACGCAATCGCTTCGGAGCAGTGGTTAAAATTAAATATGATCGTGATTCTTATGAGATTATTTATCATAGTAGTCACAACTTAAAATATAAAGAGAATGTTGCAAGCGAAAGCGAAATGCCTGAGTTTTTTAGTGAATCAAAAGACTTCTTTAGCGAAAACAATCCATTCAAGAAAAATAACGAATTCCCCGCTTCAACTGAAAAACCAGCGACTATTCATAAGATTTATAACAAATGGGTAATAGAACTAGAGCGCAGGATTAATGCTGAACTGGCCTTGTTAAGTAGAAAAAAACAGTTTGTAAAAGCTAGCATTACCCCGGTCAGAAAACAGTCTTCTCGCTGTGAAGATACTCCAGTTTACAATGCATCAGGGCAGGGAAGAATTGCTCGTTCCAGTGTCAATATTCGCACGGGTGCAGGCACCCACTGTAATATTGTAACAACCGTTAGTAATAGAGATGTATTCACCTTGTTGGGTAAAAAGAATAACTGGTTTTACATTGCCTTAAACAGCGGAGGTAATGGCTGGATTTATGCCCCATTGGTAAGTAGACCAGAAGAAAAAACACCAAGAGTGACGGCTAAAAAGAGTGCGGTTCAAGCGCCACCCATTGCGCCAATGCCTCCAGCAGTCCCAGCGAAGAGTATTTCAATTGCTGTGATTCGATTTAAAACTTTAAATAAAGAAGCTCGGGATCTTTCATTGGGTGAGCTGGTATCGGAAACTTTTACTTCAGCATTAGTTAATTCTCGTCATTTCAAAATTATTGAACGGGAACAACTAGATAAGTTGGTTAAAGAAATGGAGATGGGGCAAACTGGTTTTATTGAGACCACCGATGCGGTGGAAATTGGAAAAATGTTGCATGCAGATGCAATTGTTACTGGGAGTGTAGCCTTACTGGGTGGGCAGGTTCAATTGAATGCCAGAATCATAGAGATAGAAAGTGCTTATGTCATCAGTGCCGATACCAAGACTAATAACTATACCCTGAAAAATATTAATAAGATGGTTAATGAGATCGTTGCGAAATTGGCCAGAAAACTGGGCAATAAGTAGCACGATATTCCTGGCGCTACTCGTATACTTTGTAGAGCGGACTTAAGTCGGCTATGAGCAGCACAAGGAAAAGGTCTGATGATAGTAATGACTAAAACCTGCTCTATAACACTTATTCAAAACAACACTACCAAAGTTTTCACGACTCTATCACCTTCTTCAGTGATAGAAGGGTGGGATAAGAGAAGATATAGACTATCAAAACTTTTAGATCAAATAAAACTATCTTTTTTCACAAGCCTGAGTCAGCAAATCCTTGTTCATTTCAGGTAAAAGTCGTTTTAATTGAATTTGAGTTACTCGCTTTGGATCTAATCCCGCTTTGTTGAATGATTGAGATGCTGAAGCCAATATGCGATTGATTTTTAAGTCTAAAAGTTCAAGAGTGATTTCTGCATTCACCGTTTTCATATTGGTTCTTATTAATTTGACGGGCAATTCTCTAACGTTAACAGTTGCTCTTAGAAAATATTGTAGCTTATGTTTGACAGCTAGTGCTTTAAGCTGATTTTTTTGCATTTTTTTGCGTTTTATATCACCTAAAATTAAATCTTCATTAATAAAGTCTATTCCGTAGCGGTTAAAAGACTGCATAATCGTTGCCTGTATTGCGGGCATATTCCGTTTGATTTTTTTCTTACCATTTCGATGAATGATCATTTTGCTGCTTAGCAGAGCTCGTTTTCCAACGCTACAGCTGAAATTGTTATCTTGTGTTTTTATAATGTTCGTGATTTTGGGGGGAGGAGATGCAGTCTTTTCTGTTTCAAGTGTTATGAACAGTTGTTCCCATTGGCCATCTTTTAATCTGATTCGTTGGCGTTGTGGTGCATATCCTTTGGCTTGCACCATAACTTCTACTTCGTTGTCAGTCAGGTTTGATATGTTTAAAGCACCTTGCTCATTAGTAATTCCTCGGCTGATATTATTGATAGTTACACTGGCATTGGGTGCATTGGCAATGACTTGCAAGTGTTTAAATGATGGAAGTGTTGGGGCAGGTGGTGGCGGAGTTTGAGATGTTAGTGTCGCAGTGTCTTTTTTTGTTGGCAGAAAGACAAACTCCCCCATTAAAGATGAGGACTCCCAGGGAATTTGTTGTCCATCAGTTATGTTTTTTACACCATTTCTGACGCGTTTAAAGGTTTGTTCAATGCTAAGGCCTGGCTGGTTTAAGGCTTCTAATAAATGTTCGGTATAAACACCGTTTCGCCCCGTGCCATCCGCAGCAACAGAGCCCGGCGCAGTGGCATAGGCTATAAACGAACCAACGGGGCCATCCATTCGGGCCAAGCCCCTGTCCATACTGCGAAAGCTACGTGCGAAAGGGTTGTTTCTACAGGCATCTAGTATCACAATATTGACTGCATTACCTGCGCTTTCCATTTTTCGTAAAACCGCACTGGTATCGATACTTTCGTCTTGCACCTCGTCAGCAGATTGAACATCTACTGCTAATGGAATAAGGTAATTTCGACCTTTTATTTGTATGCCATGACCAGCAAAATAGAACAAACCAATATCAGCCTGTCGAAGATTATCACCAAATTTTCGGATAGCTTCGCGCATTTTCTTACGATCTACGTTAGTGTGAAGATCAACCTCAAATCCGGTTTTTTTTAGGGCTTCTGTAATATCCAGAGCATCATTAACGGGATTACTTAAAGGCGAATCACGATATTCAGCATTACCAATGACCAGTGCAATTCTTTTTTCAGCATCTGCTTGTTGTGGCGCTAAAACTAAAAGTGATAGCAAAAAAAATAGTGTTATTGGTAATTTGTTTGATCTTACGCTTATCATCATCTGTCGGGTTGGTAGATGGGTTAACATTTTGAGAAACCTGGATAAAAAATTTACATGGCTATAAATCAGCTATAGCTTGCTTCTATCATGTGCCTCTATTATATGGTGTGAATATGTTTATTTAACCATGGTAATAGAGTAACTGGAAATAGATAAAAAGTTGCTATAATTAATCTTAGACGCTATTTTTTTATTGTTTGAATAAATCACTTGGAATCTCTATGAAGCGAATCTGTTATGTATTGACTTTAATATCAATAATATCTATTTTTTCTCCTGTGATGGCTGAGCAGCCGGAGAAAAATTACTCTCCACTATTTGTGATCCCTGATATTTTAATTTATCGCCCTGTAGGTATAGCTGTTACAGCTGCTGGAGCTGGGTTATTTGCGGCAATTAGCCCCTTAACAGCTTTAGCTCAAATTTCACCGCCTCATAATGCATTTGAAAAAACTTCAAATATTTTGATTATGGCACCAGCAAGGTACACATTTGATAGGCCGGTGGGGGATATGTCTTTTTGATGAGGCCTATTACATAAATCATCCTGATTACGTAAAAGTTTCAGCTATTTTATAAAATCACCAGCTTAACTGTTATACGTCATCTCGGCAGGGATTGCCGAGATCCAGGATCCAGGGATGGGATGATTGTTTACAAGTCTATGTTAATGATTCAGATCGTACATCCCTATACACTGGATACCAGCGATCCCTGCTGGTATGACGTGACAAGTATCAATGTACTTATTAGTAAATGGTCAAGCTATGCTCATAATGCTTTAGGGAAAGCCGATAGATTGATTAGCGAGCATCAGTTGTATAAGGCTTTGGGAGATGATGTGCAGCAGCGTTAAATAGAAATACAGGGTCAGGTCGTACGCCGTTACCGAAATACAGGGTCAGGTCTTTGATTTACGAAATACAGGGTCAGGTCTTTGATTTATGATTATATCTCTGTTAAAATCACCTCTAAATTATTACGGTTTAGGTAAAAATGGCAAGACCACTTAGGCTCGAATTTTCAGGCGCGCTCTATCATGTAACTTCTCGTGGAAATCGTAGAGAAGCAATATATGAGCAAGACAACGATAGGGTAAACTTTTTGACGATCTTGTCTGGTGATTGTGAGCAATACAACTGGGTATGTTATGCGTATTGTTTAATGGATAATCATTACCATTTATTAGTTGAAACACCAGAGGCAAACCTTTCCAAAGGAATGCGACAGCTCAATGGTAGATACACTCAAACATTTAATCGTAGCCATCGTCGTGTTGGTCATGTTTTTCAGGGGAGGTATAAAGCAATCCTGATAGATAGAGAATCTTATTTATTGGAATTGAGTAGATATATTGTACTTAACCCTGTGAGGGCAAGGATGGTGCATTCTGCTATAGATTGGCCATGGAGTAGTTATAGGGAAACGATAGGACAGAAAGTCAAACCCAATTGGTTGAATAGCGACTGGCTGTTAGCAGGGTTTGGACAAAGGAAGTCTAAAGCAATTGATGCATATAAGCAGTTTGTCAGTGAAGGTCAAGGGCAGCCGTCACCCTGGGAGCAGTTGAAGAATCAGGTGTTTTTAGGTGATGAAAAGTTTGTTGAGTCAATGCAAGGACTGATAAAAAGTGATAAGGAGTTGAGTGAGGTTCCTGCTTCACAGCGCCGGTCGGTGCCAAAAGAGTTGTCTTATTATGCAAAGAAATACAAAATACGGAACGAAGCGATCATTTCGGCTTATAAGAGTGGTGGATATAGTTTAAAAGAGGTTGGTGATTATTTTAAACTTCACTATTCTACTATTAGTGGTTCTGTGTTTATTATAACATATTCAATGGCTTGCGCTTAACTTAATGACATTGCCTCTGCCCCCCCTCTGGATTAACACCCAAGATCATACAGTCAGGTACGAGCATTGATAAATCATTGGGCATAAACGATTGCGTAAGTCGCTTTATATGCCAGCACTTGTAGCTATTCGGCACAACCCAATATTAAAGGATGTTTATGAGCGTTTAGTGAACAATGGAAAACCTAAAAAAGTGGCAATAGTCGCTGTCATGAGAAAATTATTAATTT
>ENA-ORXI01000020-ORXI01000020.1-sediment-metagenome-genome-assembly--contig:-NODE-20-length-98548-cov-6.392664_pt1 | contig 98548 bp, 93 predicted proteins | sample MGYA00237861_ERZ511468 | MGnify/ENA primary metagenome ERZ511468 (study PRJEB26299, sample SAMN06266213) | sediment metagenome | isolation source: Hudson Canyon methane seep mesocosm | place: USA:Hudson...
CTAAAAGTAATCAATCATCTGATTGAATATAATAAAGGAAGACCATTTCTTTACTGATGGTCACCTGTGCACAATGTATAGCAATGAAGATGCCAAGTTTAAAATTCATTTAAATTCATGTGGTTACACAAGTAATCACCGTGAAATAATATATATCTTAGACCTCACATTGGAGGTAACATTTTTTTGACGCAGCTATAACTAGCTGATTTATTTGCTGATTCAGCAATGGATTGCACAGGGGGATCTGTAGGGTATTCACGGCTAAGGCACGCTCCCACATAGAATTATTTGTTATCTAAGAGCTGCTTACTTTCGGGTTTGTTCTTTGTAGGTTTGTTCGCGGCGGGGACGCCGTTCCAACGGAGTTGCATCACCTTGTGGGAGCGGCGTCCCCGCCGCGAAAAGGCTTTACAACCTTTTATAAATTAGCTTAAGAGGCTTAGTGCTATTTGTGGTGCAGAGTTTGCCTGGGCCAACATGGCTGTTGCTGCTTGCTGCAAGATCTGTGACCGTGTTAAATCTGCTGTTTCTTGAGCAAAATCTGCATCACGAATCCGAGAGCGACTTGCACTTAAGTTTTCTGATGCCACTTGTAATGAACTTGATGTGGCTTCTAAACGACTCATCACTCCACCAAGACGTGCACGTTCGGAGCTAATCGCATCCAACGCCACATCAAATCGATCTATAGCTAGTTGTGCATTCGTTGAAATATCAATATTTTTAATGCCCAAATCACCGGTACTCATTACTTTAAGATCTGCATCAATAGTCATATTGGCATTTGCACCGACATGAAGCTGAAAATCACCCGAGCTTTCAAGTGTTATTTTACGGTTCTCAACAAAGTCAGGCCATATTTCATTAAAGCCAACTAAGGGGTCATTAGTGGGAGCATCAACATCAGGGATCGTACCATCAAAGGTCGTTATGCGTGTACCACTACTAGCATCCGCGCCACCAATAGCACCTGTATCAGTATTAGAAAGTGATGCATAAATACCATTAAGATAATCAACTCCAGTACCTGTTTCACCACTAAATGCACCATCCCCCTGAAAGGCATCTCGGAACGCTGCTGTCGAACCAACTGCTACCGTATCAACAACAATTCCCGCTTGAGCAAAATAGTTATCCAGTGTTCGAGTACTATCTGCAGCTAAATATTCCATCACATCTTTCATTCCCTCACCGCCAGCAATATCATCTAGATATCTCACAGCAGCATATGCAGTAGCGTAATTTTCAGCGGTTACATCCCAACTACCGACTATACTATCTAAACTTTGTGTCATCGCTGTAATTCTAGCGGTTTGAGTACCTGCTCCGCTTGCCCAATTATCAATAGTTCTCAATAAGTTACTATCTGCACCAGGAATAAATTCTGCCGCCCCTTCTATAAACCACTTATCAAAACTAAGTACGTTCATTGTTGAATCCATAACTGCATGAGTCATTTCATGAGCAATTAATTGATCAATACTATTATTAGGCCAATCTAAACCACCAGCAGCAACTTCAGCCATATCAATATTTAAGGTTAGCTTAGTTAGCGTACTGCCTGTAAAGGTTGCAGCAACAAACGCTGCTGCCGCACCGGGGATAGTGTCTTCTAAGATAATCTCTAAATCAACATCATTTGCTTGAATACCATAATATTCAGTAATGATTTTTTCACTTTGTTCAAGCCATGATCGCTTCAAATTCTGAATCATGAGTTCTTTATCGTCAAAACCAGTTACTGAACCAGCACCATCAGTATAACTAGCGACTTTATCGCCACCTGAAAAAACATTAATACCGTTAAACTGTGTGTCATTTCCAATTCGGTCAACTTCTGCTAAAAGCTGTGCAACTTCTTCTTGTAAAGCTGCTTTATCTGATGAGGAGTTTGTTGCATTTGCTGCTTGGATGGCTAGTTCTCGACCTCGTTGAAGCATGCCAGAGACCTCACCTAACGCACCTTCTGAAACCTGAAGCATTGATATACCATCGTTCACATTTCGTGATGCTTGGTTCATCCCTTTTATTTGGCTAGTCATTCTTTCTGAAATGGCTAAGCCTGCAGCGTCGTCTTTAGCTGAGTTTATTCTGAGACCTGTCGATAATCGTTGCAACGACACAGCTAACGTAGATTGGGTGTTTCCCAAGCTGCGCTGTGAAGTCAACGATAAAACATTGGTATTGATCGACAGTGACATGACGCTCTCTTAAGTAAGTATTCAAGACTTATAACGACTGTCTGAACCGAAACTTTAGAAAAAATCAAACCAAAATGTCATTACAATAGAGTCTTAAATAGCTGTGACTTAGTAGATTAATGTGGGGGGGGATGAGGTCTATGGACTGTGAAAATAATTGCTATCGTTGGATTCCCGCTTTCGCGAGAATGACAGAGTAATCTAATTCAATGATTGGGTAATGTTTATTCGCGGCGGGGACGCCGCTCCCTCAAGGGGAGGAAAACTACGTAGATGGAGTTAAAATACAAGGATCGGCGTCCTCGCCGCGACAAGACTTTAAGGAAGAGCGACACTTATTAGTTCAATCTAAGGGATAAAGAAGTAATCGTTACAAATAGTTAAATAATGACAAGCCTTGCACTTTTACGAATGATTGCTGCGCTGCTTGTAGGCTTGTTGTTTGCCTAGTCAAACGTGAAATAGCTTCGGCATAATCGAGATCTTGAATTTCTGATAGTGTTTTTTCCATATTCACAGAAATACCATCATTAATTTCTCGTTGATTTTCAATTGCATTTATACGTGAGCCTACTTTTGCTTGTGTATCCACCACAACAGACATTGAAGTACTAATATTAGTTAAAAAATCACCATTATTAGGGCCATCATTAGAACTGACTTGGTTAGCCGTTAGGGCTTTTGCAAACTGATCAATCGTTTTAAACATCGACTGAATGGTTGTAGTGGTATCAATTGTGAATGTGTCTGCAGCGGCAGGACCAGGTAAAGGAGGTACAACTACAGGTGTTCCCGTCAATTCAACTGTCATCTTTGGAAAAGCAGGATCGATGGTGCTTAAATCAACATTTAAACCACTATCTGCAGCAGAATAGGGAATTACTGCTGTAACAGTACCGTCAGTAACACTATATGCCGGAGGTAGCAAAGTATCATCATAAGTAAATACAAGTGGACTCGTCATTGACTCACCACCATCTCTATTAACTATTGTAATATTACTGGTACTTGCCCCAGCAGTAACTGTTTTTCCAATGCTTGTTGAAACATGTTCAGACTCAAATATCGCATTGCCTGGATCATTGGTTTCAATTAAAACGCCGGCGCCTATTTTCATATTACGCTGGCCTTCATCCCCTTGATAAGTACCATTAATATTTATATATGGTTGTGTATTTGAGTTAAAACCTGAGAAGACATAATCACCATTAGAATCACGCGTGTTGGCAAGTCCTAATAACTGCTCATTTAACTGGTTCATTTCTGCTGCGATTGCTTGTCTATCTTTTTGGGTATTACTATCATTCAAACCTTGAATCGCAAGCTCTCTAATTCGTTGCAACATACTCGTCGCACTCTGCAAGCCACTTTCTTCTAAAGACTGTTTGTTTTCAGCTTTATCCGCATTGGCAAGGTATTGTTCTGTGACACTAAATTCACGTTGCAAGTTTAAGATCTCAACAGAACCTGCTGGATCATCAGATGGGTTTAAAATTCGTTTACCCGTTGACACTTGTAATTGTGTTTTTCCTAACTCTGTCTGCTGATTCAGCATGGCTGTTAGGTTTTGGTCAAAAATGTATGATGTTGATACGCGCATCGTCTTTATCTCCCTTAGAACGAATTAATCAAGGAATTAAATACTGTGTTTGAAACAGTGATAATTTGTGATGCCGCTTGATAAGCTTGCTGAAACTTAATTAAGTTTGCTGCTTCTTCATCTAAGTTAACACCAGAAACAGAATCATAACGAAGATTGGTTTGATCTAATAAACCTTGTTGGGTTTTTTGGCCAACATCAGCTTGGTGCGTTCTTGTTGCTACATTAGCAACTAAGATCCCATAAGAATCACCAAAAGATTGTGTGCCACCATTTAAAACTTTAGTCACTTGTAATTCTGCTAGTGCCAAGGCATTTCGGTTATCACCCACCGAGTTAAACCCACCACTTGTACTATTTGTTAATGCAAAACTATCCGTATCACCAGGTACCCCTGATAAGGTGATAGTTAAGGGTGGTTTGGTTCCACCTAGAAAATCAGTATGCGGCGCTCCTAGTGCAGATAGATCAATGGTCATACCACTGTCTGTTGCTGGATCGTAGCTAATTGTTGCAGTATCACCTGCATAATCAACAGTATATTCTTTGGCCACGGCATCATAACTAAATGTAAGACTAGGTGTATTCGTTGTATCAAGTGCTAATAATGGATCAAAGAGTGGATCAGAACCATCAACAGCATTCACATCAAGCTGTGCAGTTCCGGTATTACTTATTGTTGTTGTCGTTGTAATAGGAAATGCAACAGCGATATCGCGAGGATCAACAAGTGCTAATCTGATATTTCCAGCATCTGGTGTTGGCGTACCCGTTGGTTCAAAGAAGTTACCACCGGCATTACCACTTAAAGTAAGACCAACAGTATGCTGGGCATTAACGGTTGTTACCATTCCTGCCGCTAAGGCATCGATTTCTGCTCGAGCAGGATCAATCACTTCTTGGCGAACTGTTAAAAGACCACCAATGGACCCACCTGTTAATTGAGCAGAAATGTTGATGCTACCTGGGCCATAGCCGACTTCGGATCGTGTTATATCTGCTGGATCAACAACAATACTCAAATCGACAGAGCTTTGTCCTATAACTAATGCTTGTCCACTACCAATGAATACATTCTGAGCACCATTATCTTGATTTATTATTGTGACTGAAACAAGAGCAGATAATTCGTTGATCAACTGGTCGCGTTGATCTAAAAGATCATTGGGCGCGCCATTGCCTCCTGCTGATGCTTCAATAATAACTTGGTTAAGGTCTGCAATGCCTTTTGATAGTAGATTGACTTCTTTCACTGCTGAATCTAGGTTTAGATTCACTTGGTCATTATAAGAATCTAGCTGTGTATCCAATGTATTAAAACGTTGTGATAAGGTATCAGCCTCGGTCAGCATTACTTGTCGAGCTGAAATAGAGGTCGGATCATCAGCAACATTTTGAACAGCATCAAAAAATCCTTGCAAGCCCGTACTTAATGAAAGCTCTGGTGAACCTAATAGATCATCCACTTGACTGGCATAGCTTGAAAACGTATCTAACTGTTGCTCTTGAGACGTGAAGGTTCGTACTTGATCCGCTAGAAAGCTATTAAAAATACGTTCAACACTACTAACTTCAACACCTGAACCGAAATATTGGCCCCCATCAAAATTTGGAAGCCGTGTACCTTGTTCAACACGTTGGCGACTGTAACCTTCTGTATTAACATTACTTATATTATGACTGGTAGTCGATAGCGAACCTTGTGTGGTAATTAACGCTGACGTACCTATATTTAACATGCTCATATTAAAGCCCTCTACCCGTCAAGTTTTCGACGATATTCATGAATGCTTCAACTGTTGCGAGAATTGTGCCACTGTTGAACTATTCATAATACGTTTAACTTTATCCGAGTAGTTTGGGTCAGTGGCATAACCGGCCTTATGAAGACCTTCAATGAACTTTTCTGGGTTTGATGTTTGTTTTAATGCATCTTGATAGCGTGGTTGAGTTTGAAGAAAATTAACATAATCATTAAAACTATCTTGATAAGAGTCATAGGCTCTAAACTGTGCTTGCTCTTTCACAGCCACGCCATCACGGTATTCAACTGTGCCAACGGCTGTTCGATCACCCTGCCAACGTGCATCTGCTTTAATATTAAATAAACTGTGACTTGAGCTGCCATCCGCATTTTTAATCACATGTTGGCCCCAGCCTGTCTCTAATGCTGCTTGAGATAGAATAGCTTCAGCAGTGGTGCCAATTTTTTGTGCGGCTTGTTTTGCTAAGGGTAATAACTGCTGTACAAAGCTTTCTGGTGAATCAAACGTCAACGCTTTAGATGTCGTCAATGATTGTTCAGCTGTAACAGGTGTTGCTTGAATAATTTTCTGCAATAAAGCAGGGTTTTCAATGGACTGTAAGGTGGGTCTAACACTCACTGTGTGCATATTACCAATGTTGTTGTCACCACTGACCACAGGCTTGGTTTCAGGCTGTCCGCCTAATTGACGCACAATAATATCTTTTAAACCTAAGGTCCCTTGGGCTGACATATCCATTGCCAATTGTTGATCGGTCATATCTCGGTACATATCGCTTTGTTCGCTATCAAATAATCCTTCAGCGAGGCTTGCATCACGCATGCTTTTTAACATCATTCCGACAAATATAGCTTCAAACTGACCAGCAACCTGATTAAGTGTTTCGTTATCACTTTGATCACTATTGGCAGACCGACGAAGCTCAGCTAAGCCTTTAAAGTCGACGGAGGTTTGTGCAATGTGTGTATTAAGTGCCATGACTTAAATGACTGCCCATTCAGCATGAAAAATACCCGCTTGTTGTCGGACTGAAGTCCGACCTACGAGTGGTTGAATTTTCCTACCATGATCTTTAATCCCGCGATCGACTTGTCGGACTAAAGTCCGACCTACGGATGGCTGTAATGCTGTAGCTTGGACTTCAGTCCAACAAAGCTTAAGCAAATAATCCCAGAGTGTCATTAGATAATCACCAGCTCAGCACGTAATGCACCGGCTTGTTTCAATGCTTCAAGGATTGCAACCAAATCACCAGGCGCAGCGCCTACTTGATTTACAGCACGAACAATTTGATCCAGTGTCACACCGGGATCGAAGACAAACATCCTACTATCATCTTCTGTAATCTCAACATCATAATTAGGCGAAACAACAGTTTCACCATTGCTTAAGGCATTCGGCTGACTCACTTCGGTGTTGGCTGCAATGGTAACTGATAAATTACCATGCGTGACTGCCGCTGGCGTGACACGAACATGCTGTCCAATCACTACGGTACCTGAACGTGAGTTCACCACAATTTTAGCCGCCGCTTCACCAGGGTTGAGTTGTAAGTTTTCAACTAAAGACAAAAAGGGCACGCGTTGGCTAGGATCACGGGGTGCATTCACTTTGACTGATGATGCATCCATTGCACGAGCAGTGCCTTTACCAATCACATGATTAATAGAATCTGTTAAACGACTTGCCGTTGTGAAATCTGCTTGGTGTAGGTTAAGAATAATATGGTCACCCACATTAAAAGCATTTTGAACCGTACGTTCAACTGTTGCCCCATTCGGGATTCGTCCTGCACTTGGAATATTGACGGTAACACGTGAACCATCACCTGCTTCAGCACCGAATCCACCCACAACCATATTACCTTGTGCGATAGCATAAATCTTACCATCTGCACCTTTTAGTGGTGTCATAATCAAACTACCACCACGCAGGCTTTTAGCATCACCTAATGAAGATACGGTGACATCGATGTTTTGCCCAGGCTTGGTAAATGGTGTTAAATCCGCATGCACAGCAACAGCTGCAACATTTTTACTTTTTGGATCAGTGCCTGGTGGTAATGTCACGCCCATTTCACGCAACATGCTCCGTAGACTCTGACCTGTAAATTTCGTTTTATCACCGGTACCATTTAAACCTACAACCAAACCATAACCGACTAATTGGTTATTTCGTACGCCAGCAATCGAAGCAAGATCTTTGATTCGCTCAGCATATGCCATTGTTGATGTAGCAAGTAACGTGACCGTGATTAAAAGTGTTTTAATATTCATCTATATCTTCCTTTAAAACGGCATCAATGCACTGATGAAGAATTTACCTAACCAGCCCATGACATTCGCGTCTGCCGTTACGCCATCACCGGTATAAGACATTTGTACATCTGCAATTCGTTTCGATGAAATCGTATTGTCGGCATCAATATCACGGGGACTAATCATGCCTGAAATTCTAATATATTCATTACCTTGATTAATGGTCATGACTTTCTCGCCACGAACAATCATATTGCCATTCGGTAAGACTTCTACAACTGACACACTGATATCACCGCTTAACTTATTACTAAGGTCACTGTCTCCAGTACCACTAAAGCTATGTGCAGACTCCAAGCTCAAGCCCAGACCATTTTTACTATTACTCGCTAATGGCAAAATACCTGGGGCATTAAACTCGACACTAGTGCCCAATATGGTTGGATTAGTAATGCTATTACTATTTGTTTTATCAACGGTTGTTTCCGATTCTTTCTCAGCACTTGTTTGCTCTTCTAATTTCACCGTCAAAATATCGCCAACCCGTCTGGCACGATAATCTTCAAAGAAAGAAACATTGTTTCCAGCATCGAATATAGCGCCATCTGCTTGAGGCTGAGGTGCTGTTGCAACAGGGCGTACCGCTGCATAAGCAGGATCTCTTTTCACCTTAGTTGTCGAACAGGCAGTGATAAGAATCAGGCTTATCAGTGTCAATAATTTAAGTATTTGTTTCATGATATTCTCCAAATATCGAGTGTTATTTGGGTTGATGCACGGTTTGTGCCAATAGGATAATTAGTCATTTCTTCGCGCTTAAAAGCGATCCGACATAGGGTTGTAAAATAATCAAACCCAGGTGCTTTCTGTTCAATCCATTCGGGGCTAAAGCCCCTCCTACAATTATTGTCACTTGTAGGAGCGACGTCCCCGTCGCGAAGAAGCTGTTGTTACAATTTAATCAATTCAACCATTAAAGATTTTGAGCAGCATACTGAAGCATTTGATCAGCTGTAGAAATTGCTTTTGAGTTCATTTCATAAGCACGCTGTGTTTCAATCATATTAATCAGTTCAGTCACAACATTAACGTTTGATGTTTCAAGCGCTCCGGCGACTATGCTACCAATACCAGTTAAACCTGGTGTTCCGGTCACAACGCCACCACTTGCACTTGTTTCTTTATATAAATTTTCACCCACCGCTTGCAATCCTGTCGGATTTACAAAATCAGCTAACTGAAGATTACCAACAACTGTTGGTGATGCTTGACCAGGCTGCAATACACTCACTGCACCATCACTACCAATTGTGACATTCAAGGCATCGGCAGGAATAGTAATTGCTGGTTCCAAGGTATACCCATTCGACATGACCATTTGGCCTGTGCCATCAATTTGGAAGGTACCATCACGTGTATATGCCAATCCGCCATCTGGCATTAATATTTGGAAAAAGCCTCGGCCTTGAATCGCCATGTCTAATGCATTTCCGGTTTGGACTACATTACCTTGCGTATGCATCTTTTCTGTTGCAACAACACGAACACCTGTACCAATTTGTAAGCCTGACGGTAACTGTGTATTCCCAGAAGACTGAGCACCCGGCTGACGAATTGTTTGATATAGCATATCTTCAAATACTAATCGGTCTTGTTTAAAGCCCGTTGTGTTTGCATTTGCTAAGTTATTTGAAATAACGGACATACGACGTTGTTGAGCATCGAGTCCTGTTTTGGCAATCATTAACGACTGGTCCATGACTTACCTCCTACATTATTTTGACGCGGTATTGCGTGGTTATTAGTTAAATTGCAACAAACGTGCCGATGCGGCACCGTTATCATCTGCTGACTTCATCATTTTGACTTGCATCTCATATTGTCGTTGCAATTCAATCATGCTGACCAATGCGCCAACAGTATTTACATTACTACTTTCTACCGTACCTGATGCCACTTTTACTGTTGCATCTAAGGGAGCACTGCTGCCATCTCGCATTCTAATCAGGCCATCACTGTCTTTAAATACAGTGTTCAACTCTGGTTTTACTAATTTAATTCGGTCTAGTATGGCTAACTCATTACTCGCAGAACCAACAGGACGAATCGAAACCGTTCCATCGATACCAATTTCAATTTCTTGAGCCGGTGGGATCGCAATAGGGCCACCTTCACCCATTACAGTTAAGCCTGTTCCAGTCACCAGTTGACCTAATGACGTTACCTGTAAATCACCCGAGCGTGTATACCCTTCTCGACCATCTTTGCCTTGAACAGCAAGAAAACCATCACCCTGAATAGAAATATCTAAATCACGGCCTGTTGTTTGAGTACTACCTTGTTCATAATCTGTTGCTGGACGCTCACTCATCGAGTACACACGTGTTGGCAATCCTTCACCAAACACGGGCTGACTACGAAACTGCTCAAAATCTTGTCTAAATCCAATCGTATTTGCATTCGCTAGATTATTGCTATTCGTTGCCTGGGCCAGCATAGTTTGCTGGGCTGCATTCATCGAAATATAAAGCATTCTATCCATAATATGGTCCTCCTACATCCAACTTACTTGAATATTCAGAAAAAGCATCTCTTGACAAAACCCTGTCATTCCCGCGAAAGCGGGAATCCAACGATAGTGGATTGTTTTACTACCCATAGATCCCCGCTTTCGCGAGGATGACGAGAAATTATTTCCTGAATGTTTAATACTCATAGGGATATTATTTCAATAAAATGAGTTTAAGAAACTTAACGTAAGTTGATAATTGTTTGCGTAATTGCATTTTCAGTTTCAATTGATTTTGAGTTTGCTTGGAAATTACGTTGAGCTGTAATTAAACCCACTAACTCTTTGGTCAAATCAACATTTGATGTTTCTAAGGCACCTGCTTGGATTTTACCGAAACTACCTGTTCCCGCTTCACCAGCAACCACTTGACCTGAATCTGTTGTTTCTTTCCAAGCCGTGTTACCAATTTTATTTAAAGCTGAAACATTTGCAAAGTTGGCTAATGCTAACTTACCAATAGGAACCGCTTGTCCATTACTGTAAGTTGCTCTAACCATGCCATCTTCACTAATATCAACACCGGTCAATCGACCTGTAGGGAAACCATTAACTGTTAAAGCCCCCACACTAAAGTTACCTGAGTTTTGAGTAGAACCAACCATACTTAATGTAACCGTTTGATCTGCCGCACCACTTTTCAGTTCTGTTAATGAGCCAACAGAAAAATCTAATGTAACTGGCACGCCGCCATTAACGGTATTTAATGTGCCATCAGGATTGAAAGATACATCCGCTGTACTACCTAGCTGTACAACCGTTGATGCACCATTCGTTTGTGTCGGTGTTGATGGTGGACCCACAACAAGTTTGATATCTGCAGCATCAACATACACTTCCATTCGCCATTGATTATCACCCGCAGCGACACCACCCACCAGTGTTGTAGCATCGAGTTTTTGATAATAGGTTGTCACAATGTGCTCATTACCTAAAGAATCATAAACCGTTGCTGATGTAGAATTGTTATACGATGTAGGATCAAACGGGTTAATAGCCACCAATGCAGGCGGTGTCGCCGTCGTACCAATAGGCGATCCATTAGAAGGTAAGTTCGTGGCAATCGTTAATAATGTTGTTGGCTCTGGTGCACCCGCTGAAGGTGGCAATTGCAATGGTTTTGCAGCGCTCATACTTGTTGCTGAGATATCACCATTTGCATCAACAGGGAAGGTACGCAAAAACGCACCGACATTGTTAACAATATAACCATCTTTATCAACACTAAAGGCACCGGCTCGCGTATAAATCGTCTCGCCACTGTCTAAGGTTGGTGCCATTGCAAAGAAGCCTTCACCACTGATCGCTAAATCTAAGGAGTTATCAGTAAATTCCAAGTTACCTTGATTGAACTGTTGGGCTACATTTTGCAGCACAACACCACTACCAATAGCGGTACTACTTGTACTACCAAAAGCTGATACGGCAAACACATCACCAAATTCTGCTCGTGACTGTTTAAAACCTGTTGTATTTACGTTGGCAATATTATTTGATTTAACATCTAAATCAGCTGTTGCCGCGTTTAATCCACTTAATGCTGTACTAAAAGCCATGTCAATGTCCTCTTATATAATTTCTTGTGCTTCGCTAAATGGTACTGATCCAATGCCTGCCAAATTCATGGTTAGACCCTGACCACCATTTCCCACTAAGACACTTTCAACTTTGGCAACGGTTGCCGTTGCAAATGCTGTGTTATCACCGTTTACTGTTCCTGTTGCTTTGAACTGATATGTTCCCGAAGGTAATGAAACCCCGTTATCATCAAAGCCATCCCAGGTGAAGTTGGTATACCCTGAAGCAGAACCCATTTCTATCGTTCTAACAGGAACACCCACTTCGTTGTATATTTGTACTTTCAAATCACTGACCGTTTCTGCGACATTAATTTGACCTTTCAATCCGTCTTCTGCAGTCATCGTGCCAATTGATGATGGTACTAATACAGAGCGACCTACCAAGGTTGATCCTTGTAAAGCCTGATCAGACTGCATCGACTGTGCAAAGCCATCAAATGAATCATTCAAATCACCAATACCACTTACCGTGGCAAACTGAGCAATTTGTCCAAGAAATTCGCCATTATCCATTGGCTTTAGAGGATCTTGATTTTTCAATTGAGCTGTCATTAATGACAAATAATCTTCCGTCGCTATTTGACCATCATCCTTGTCTTCTACTTTTTCGGATGAATTGGCATTTAAAAATGCAAATGCGCCTGAATTATCTATTCCGCTGATTGCCATAACTATTTCCTTATTGTCCTAACTGGAGAGTACGAAGCAATAACTGCTTTGACGTATTCGCAATTTCAACATTGTTTTGGTACGAGCGAGAGGCTGACATCATATTGGCCATCTCCGCAATAGGATCTACATTTGAGTGAAAAACATAGCCATCATCATTCGCCATTGGGTGGCTAGGGTTATATTCTTGACGCACCGGCGCCTGACTTTCGACAATCCCTTTTACTTGAACACCACCTTGTTTATAACCTTGCTGGGCATCATCAAGCACCGCAGCAAAGACAGGGCTTCGTGTTCTATAAGTTTGATCAACACTGCTGCTCACACTATCGGCATTAGCCAAATTACTGGCAGTGGTATTTAAACGAAGTGACTGAGCACTCATGCCACTACCGGCGATATCGAATATATTAAATAGAGACATTCTGTTTACTCCCCTCTAATTGCACTTAGCAATCCTTGAAAACGGGCGCCTAAGAAATTAAGGCTTGCCTGATACTGGACTGAGTTTTGCATAAACTGTGCCTGTTCGACTTGTTCATCGACAGTATTACCGTCAATAGAGTCCTGCATTGCTGTTCGGAACTGCACAGCAGGGTGATTGAACTGGCCGCCAGACGTTGAGATGTGATTAGAGTGGGTAGATTGCATGCCGGCAGATGATTGACCACTTGCCGCCATTTTCATGGCAGATTGGAAATCGATATCACGCGCTTTATAATTTGGCGTATCGGCATTCACTAAGTTCGACGCAAGCAATTCTGCCCGTTGCGAACGGATCCGAAGTGCATCTGCATGAATTCCTAGGGCGGAATCAAAGTTTATCGACATGTTTTCCTCCAACTTTAATCTTTTTTAATGAAAGACTAAGCACCAAACATGCCACAAATGAAATATTGTTTAATTACATGGGGTTATAAAAACACACTTTAACTGTCAAAAAAATAGCGGCAGAAAACTGCCGCCGTGAATAATGACCAAAAACTACTGATAAATTAGAAATAAATGACCTTTTTAATAGTTCAGAACCGGCATGATACGTTCATATTTCATTAACAAAAAAGGCACCCTAAGGTGCCTTTTTTAACAAGCCAATAGACTTACTATTGTGCTAGTCAATGATAATATTATTACTCGTAAGCAAGCTATCTAACGCTGCTTGAGCAGCAGTATTATCACCACTCGAGATGGCAATACCTTCAATATCAATTGTCTGAACCGGACTATTAACATTTCCAGAACCACCGGCAACATCACCAATTTTCAACTGTAAATGACCATCATTCTCAATTCCTTGAATTCCATAACCGTTTGAAGTTAGTAAGTCAGCCAAGTTAAGCACATCACCACCATCAGCAACATTAGCATCATTAAAGTCAGTCACCACATCAGCAGCAGGTACAGCCGCAGTACCTTCGTCACCCTCATTCCAAACAAAGATATCAGCACCTTCACCACCAGTAAGGATGTCATTACCACCACCGCCAATTAAGATGTCATCACCATCTCCGCCATCTAGATATTCATCGACACTGACAATTGCAGAACTCGTCGTACTTGTATCGTTACCATAAACGCTGTCTATAGTAACGCCATCACTAAAGGTAACACTGAAAGGTACGCTGTTTAAACCAAGGTCAACCCCATCATCTCCAGCACTTCCACTAATATAATCAGTATCAATACCAAATCGCAGTGTATCCGAAACCTCAAAACTATTGTTATCGAAAGTAATAACTAATATTGGCGTATCGCCTGATGTCACTGAAGCAACATCAGACATCGCAATACTTGATCCTCCACCAATATTAAATGTTGTTCCATCATCAGTTGTTTGATCAAACTCCCCCAGTCCAGTGAGGTCAATCTTAATCTCTGTGATATATAAACCAGCGGTTATCGCTGAAATAAACTCAAAACCAAATTGACTTGATTGATCGTAAGTAGCACCTGAGCGAACATCTGCATTCACTTGTCTAGCAGAGATCACTGGTGCTGACGTATCGCTGCCAATCAAAATTTCATCAAGGTAAGTCCCTGTCAGTGTATTACCAGAAACGCGATCCACATTGACAGTTGCATCATCTGAGCCATTCCCTGCTGTATTGGTATAGTCAAATGAACCGTCAAGAGGAATAGTATCTGTAAATGTTACGGTGTCATCCACATTATCAACAACTACACCATCCACCGGCGAAGAAACAGAAGTCAGCAACTGAGAGTCACTATCCGGACCAGTATCATTGTCTAATAATACCCAATCAGGAACCTCAACCGCACTTTGATTTGTGATGATATTATCATCTCTCACCACCATCGGGCCGCTGGCCGGATCAACATCAATTGTTAATGTGCTGCTCACAACATCATTGTCATAATCAATAACGCCATAATCAAAGACTTCGTGTATCACAGTACTAATATCAGCCGGTGGCGTATATGTGTACGCACCTGATACCATATTCACAACCAATACAGCGTTTGCAGCAGTGGTTACCGTCCATTCATTTGTATCGCCATTAAACGTACCAAAGTTAGTCGTGTTACTAACACTTGATAGATCAGTAGCTAGGTCATATGAATATTTGATGGTATCAACCGTAATGGAGCCAATAACTCCGCCATCGGCACCCGCAATGGCAATAAGGCCACCATCAAGAATGTCACCTGTCAAAGTAGGCACCGTGATTGTACTAATAAGCGTTGCAGAAAGTTGGCTAAGATCGGTTACGGAAATAGCGGCTAGCTCTGCACCCGACTCAGTACCATCGTATGAGATAGGCTCAAGACTTGCTATCGTTGCCCCAGAGCCAATACCAAATGCATATGATTTAATATTGTAGGTTTCTAAGAAACCTTCCCATACACTTTCTTCATCGCCATTTATGCCATCGCCACCACCTAGCTCTGCATGTTCAGTACCTGTACCCGCAATGCTATTTTCATTTGGATTACCATCTGACATGAAGTAAGAGACAGCTTGGGCACCGTCAATGGCTCCTGCTACTTCAAAAGCATTCCAAGCCATATTTAAGGCGGCATCATAGTTCGTATTTCCACCATCACTTAATGCTAATAAAAGTGTTTTGGCAGTTGCAACATCGACCCAGCCATTACTTGGATTAGATGATGACGCACTAAATGTAACTAAGTTAACCATCACATCGCCAAAGGCATCATATTGTTCTAAAAGCTCTAAACTTGATTTAACCGTAACTTCTAGGCGTGTCATGCCTTGATAGCCAGATGGATCGCTCATACTTCCTGAAACATCCAAAATAAGCATCAAATTAGTATCGACAGACTGAACCGCTTCACCACTATTACTCACTGGCATGGCATTTGGGATATCATCGTTAATCACAACATCAAACGTATCGCTAATAATGACATTATCACCTGCATCAACAATCTGAGCAGTAAATGTAGCAGTCAAATCATTCTCAACTAGCCCATCAATATGATCTAGAGGACCAAACTGTTTGAAGGTATAACTTGATTGATCAGCACTTAGTGTGAGCGTAAAAATGATTGAACCATTTGCCGTTCCTGTCAGCGTCGTGCCATCCCAAGGGGTGTCATTGTATGATACTTCATAGCCGCCAGACGTTAGGCCAGTAGCTCCTACCAATTTATAGGCAGTTCCCGCATCAAGTGTACTAGTGATACTACCCACATGAGTAATGTCGTTACCATTGTCAGCATCAATATTTGCAAACACATCATCATCATCAGATACCGCGTTAGCAAATGCAGGAGGCTGAATATAATCAACAGTAACCGTAGCAAGATTTGATACATTACCGTCATTATCACGAACGTTATACCCCACGTCAGTTGGGTCACCAACAAAGCCTACTTCTGGTGTGAATGTAATATCACCGACAGCACTTACACTCCAAGTACCTTCTCCTAGCACTATCAAATCTCCATTAGCTTCCGTATCACCAGTGAGTAATACCGTCGCAACATCAATGCTTCCATCACTATCAGAGTCATTAGTAACAAGATTAAATGTTACTGCTTGCCCTAGCGTATTACCTACTGAACTATCATCAACAGCAACAGGTGGCACAATAGCTACGATTGATTGCTCTTGGTTAATAACTAAATTAGCAGAGTCTAGATCGTTATCTCCATCTCGGATTGTGTAGGTAAACGTATCAGGATCAATGGTTGGATATTCAACATTATCAATACCTGTTAACAACACCTTACTACTTGCACTTTCATCTACACCATAGAAAACAACATATTGGAATGCCTGTGTCGGATCTGAGTTTTCAACATGAAGGCTGAATGATGGTCTTGCAACAGTGCCCGTACCATGATCCATAAAATCACCATTTGAGTCGTAAGTAACCCAATGGAAATCTACGCCTGAATTTGTACCAGAATAGAAATTAACATCAACAGAGAGAACACTACTTCCCATATCAAAGGAAATGGCTTCCGGTGTGGTTGGATGACCGTTTATGTAATCAGCACTACCAGCACCCAGCTCAATACCAATACCATCAGTTCCATCTGCAAATACATCTTCAACAACACTTAGAGCACCAGTGCCTGTCATGGTTGTTATATTTTGATTTATAGGAAGGAAATTCGCATCGATTCTAAATTCATTTAAAGAATCATCAGTACGTGCACCATTAAAGGCCGTAAACGTTATATCTGACCAGTCAGCAAGACCGCCTGTACCACCAACCGAATCAATTAATGAAGATGTATAAACATACGAACCATCATCTTCAATAGCAAGTTCACCATTGTCCGAGGTAACAATAATGTTTCCATCAGCATTAAATGTATCGAAAATCGTTCCATTATATGTAACCGAAACAAGACTAACCCCATCGGCATTTACAGTATCATTTTCTAATATGACATTTCCACCCACACTAGAGCCAACATCAACAGTCTTGGCATCATCAAATGCAACTGGCACTGTATCAGTAATATCAATCGTAACCGTTGTCCAATCAGACAAATTAGATCCATCAGATGCTTTATATACAAAGGTATCTTTATCTAAAATTGAATCATCATGGTTACGAATAGGTGCAGTATAAGTAAATGTACCGTCAGCATTCATCACCACCGTACCACCTAATTCAGTAGTGATAGATGTTGAGTCATCAACTATTACAGCAACTGCTCCTGAATTAGTAGCCACTTGGTATGCAGTAAGAGCATCACCATCCAAATCAGAATCAGAATCGTTAGTTAAAACATTCGATAGTGCAGTACCTAGAACAGTAGTTGCTCCTTCGACTGCAGTGTAGTTATCACCAACAGTAGTTGCTGCATGGTCATCATCAACAATCGTCGTGGTAACACTTTGATCGCCATCTTCTACAACTGATTCAAATACGCTGTCTGTATCTGTAACAGAGTCAATCGTAACAATGATAGTTTCACCATTATCGGCAAATGCATCATCGCTTGTATCTAAGGTAAAGGTTGTACTGCTGCTGCCCGCTGGGACAGTTACAGAACCTTGGCTGGTGTAATCCGTGCCATCAGTCGCTGTTCCCGTGTAAGTGAAGTTCACCACAATTACCGCGCCACCTACTGGCACAGTTTCACTTAAGTTTACGGTGTAAACAGTGGTTGTTTCGCCTTCAACGACAGTGGCTGGCCCCGTTAAGGTTAATAATACGGTTGATGGTTCTGGCTCTGGTTCTGGTTCTGGTTCTGGTTCTGGTTCTGGTTCTGGCTCTGGTTCTGGCTCTGGTTCTGGTTCTGGTTCTGGCTCTGGTTCTGGCTCTGGTTCTGGCTCTGACTCAGGTTCTTCATTAACAACGGCTACTTCTTCAACAGCCACCTCAGGAAATATATTTGTAACACCTGTGGTATCAAAGCCTGAGGTTGGTGTAACAGATTCACCTTCATAGTCAACGGTAACGGTACTTGTACCTTCATTACCATCTTCAACACCTGAACCTGTAGCCGTTGCTGCACCAACTTGAGTTGGATCATCACCTTCTACTAATGCTTGTTGTAAGGCTGCAACTTCATCTTGGACATCAGCTTGGCTTTGAATGACTTGTTGAGGATCAAACGCTTCATTATCAAGGACAGCTTGAGAGCTTCTACCCAAGTCCATGACACTACCATCAGTAAACTCTATTTCAACGGCACCGGCAGCGCCTGTTGTAATGATTTCATCTGAATAAACACGGTCACCAGCTTGTAGATTTCGTTGCGAAGCGTCTGCTGAGATTGCAACTGCTGTACCGATAAGTATTTTGATTATGCCTATTTCTATAGCCATTACTCTTCCTTAAGTTTAAAGTGTTCATTTATAGGAGACGAATCCAGTCTCTCATGAAATTACTTTAATCAATTAGAAGATGTTTGGCTATTGTACTTTGGTACTAATTTGGCACTTTTTTACGGCTGTTTATGAATATACTGTCGATATTTACATTACGGCTATTAATATCGGGAGATTTATTCCTTACTGCTTGTCGTATTCTGGTTTACTTTACTGCTTTTAGCGTTGGTTTAGCATGTTCAATATCATATTGGTTTAGTTGTGAAAAATGATTCAGCATTTCAGCAACAAGTTTTCTTGGTAGCCACGCTTCACCATCATGTATGACTCGAATGGCCTTTGCAGTTAAGTGCATTTGTTCTGGGGGAATATACCCTCGTGCTTTAAAACCTGTGTTTTGTAACATTTCAAATGTAGGCGGTTGTTTAGATAAGATAATGCATTGTGCAGCAGGACAGGCTTTGCTGAGAAAGTGGCAAAGAATATCAGTATCGATATTGTCTATATTTTGTTCCATGACGATAATGTCAGGGGCAGACTGTCTTACACTTTGAACCGTCGCATCCAGCATTGTCGCTTCTACAACACTCGTATTGATATCATTTTCATCAGCCAATGTCTGCACAACAGCCTGTCTCGTACTGATTAGGGCAACATTTATCATGCGTATGCTCGCAACAACGTTGCAATTAATGGCCATTGTTGGTCCCAGCCAGCAAGCGGAGATTGCTTATATCCCGTACGTACAAACTGTTGTAAATGCCCTTCAATCACAGCAAGTAATAAATTGGCTGTTTCATTAACAGGACGGCCACCGGCTTCTGTTAAGGTTAATTCTCTTTCACGTAAAATTTGACGGAACTGTGTCTCTAATCGTTCAAAAAATTGGTTCACACGTTGGCGAAGGCGTTCTGTCTCACCTGTTAATGCCGTTCCAACAAGAATGCTGCTAATACCTGGGTTTTTATCACTAAACCCTAGTAATAATGTGATGATTTTTTCACAACGTGCAATTGCATTTTTTTCATTGTCTAAGATCTGATTTATTAAGCTAAAGATCGTTTCTTCAGCAAACTCAATGAGACCTTCAAACATTCTCGCTTTGCTAGGAAAGTGTCTATAAAGAGCCGCTTCTGATACACCAAGGCCCTTTGCTAATTGAGCAGTGGTAATTCGCTCACCAGGGTTTTGTTCTAATTCACGCGCTAAAGCTTCAAGAATTTCTTGCTTACGAGACTGTTTCGCCTGCGCCCGTGTTGTTTGTTGCTCACTCATTTATTGCCAGCCTCCTCGAATCAATGTACCCACACCTTGATCTGTAAACATTTCTAATAATAGTGCATGTTGGACGCGACCATCAATAATATGTGCCGTTGTTACGCCAGCCTGTACAGCATCTAAGGCACAACCAATTTTAGGTAACATACCACCATAAATAGTGCCGTCTTCAACCAGCTCATTCACTTCTTTTGCATTCAAGCCTGTTAACAAGCTTCCTTCACTATCTAATAAACCAGCTGTATTTGTTAATAAAATAAGCTTCTCGGCTTGAAGTACTTCTGCCATTTTGCCAGCAACAAGATCGGCATTAATATTATACGATTGCCCTTCTTTGCCAACGCCTACTGGTGCTATGACAGGGATAAAGTCACTTTGAATCAACATATCAATCACTTGAGTGTCAATGCTTTTAACTTTACCCACATGACCTAAGTCTATTAATTCAGATACATTAACAGCAGGATCATCACTATTGCGTGAGACATGAAGCTTCTCTGCACAGATCAAACTACCGTCTTTACCCGTTAAACCTACAGCTCGACCGCCGTGTGTATTGATCAGGTTCACGATGCTTTTATTTACTTGACCGCCAAGTACCATCTCAACCACATCCATGGTTTCACTATCGGTCACTCGCATGCCATCAATAAACTCACTCTCTTTACCAATACGACTGAGTAAATCACCAATTTGTGGGCCGCCGCCATGAACAACAATAGGATTAATCCCAACCGCTTTTAATAACACAACATCACGTGCAAAACTGTTTTTTAGTGATTCATCCACCATGGCATTACCACCATATTTTATGACCAGTGTTTTGCCTTTAAATCGTTGTATATAGGGTAATGCTTCGGTTAAAACTTGTGTAACATTATGTGTGTTTTGGCTATTTAAACTCATTTAATCTCTTTTTAAAAAAGCAATGTAAGTGTCGGTTTTATTTGTAACATTTGTTGCTTAAATCGTTGCTGGATATCGTGAAGCTCTTCGACTGAGTCAGCCTCAAAACGTAAGGTCAGGCCTGGCACAGTATTAGATGCTCGGACTAAGCCCCAACCGTTTGGATACTCTGCACGCATTCCATCAATGGTGATCACTTCCGCACCATCAAAACGACCCTCACCTGCTAATTGGCGAATAAACCTATGGCTCTCACCTTCGTTCATATCAACAAAAATCTCAGCAGTACCTTCTCGGTTTGGTAATGCGGCAAATACTTCTGTAGCGCGACGTTGCATTGCATCATTGGACAGTAATTCTAATAGTCGGCTAGCAGCATACAGTCCGTCATCAAAGCCATACCAACGTTCTTTAAAGAAAATATGGCCACTCAATTCTCCTGCTAGAGGTGAATTAAGTTCCTTCATTTTACTTTTTATGAAGGCATAGCCTGATCGTGTCATTACAGCTTCACCGCCGGCTTTAGATACCTCTTCTCCGAGCAAGTTGCTACATTTTACGTCATAAACAACAACAGAACCCGGCATTTGTAACAATACATCTTGAGCGAACAACATCATTAGGCGGTCGGGCAATATCGATACGCCATACCCATCTACAACACCTAAGCGATCACCATCGCCATCAAATGCTAAGCCTAGTTCGGCTCCGTGCTGTTTCACTGCTGCCGATAGATCACGTAAGTTTTCTGGGTCACTTGGGTTAGGGTGGTGATTCGGGAAATTTCCATCCACCTCGCAATGTAGCTCAACAACCTCACAACCGAGTGTTTTAAATAATGTAGGAGCGACGGTACCGGCGACACCGTTGCCACAGTCAATCACTACTTTGATTGCTCTGTTTACACGCACGTCGCTGACTATTTTACCGATATAATCATCGACCACATTCGTTTCAGATAGAGCACCCTGACCTGTTCTTAATTTACCTAGTTGGACTCGCTGATAAATAAGCTGCAGTTTTTCATCAGATAATATCTCTCCAGCCAGCTGGATTTTTAAACCATTATAGTTTGCTGGATTATGACTTCCCGTCACCATGACACCTGAATGCGTGTTCATTTGTTCACAAGCATAGTACATAACAGGGGTAGGTACTTCACCGATATCAAGCACATCACAACCAGATGAAAGAATCCCCTGAATGAGCGCATCACTTAGGTCGGCACTGGATAATCTACCATCTCGCGCTACAACAAGTCGGGCTTGCCCTTGTTCTGTTGCCTCACTACCAATCGCCTGACCAATAACTCTAACAATATCTTCATTCAGGTTTTGCCCTACAATACCTCGAATATCATTTGCCTTGAACAAAGCAGGATCAAGCTCAATCAGCTCTTCTAACACCTCTGAAGTGTCAGTATCACTAACCACTTTTTTATCTACTATTTTGCTTAGGCTATCTGCTGTCGCGCCTTTTTTGACAGTTGCTCGATACTGTTCCCTACCAAGGGCTTGAATGTCATCAACAACTACTTTTAAAACATTAAATGAAAGCGGATAATTGGGCTTTAATCCTCCTTCTCTAAAATCAGTTAACTGTGCAAGTAGCGTAGCAATATCATGTTTAAAGAAGAAGTTGCGAATAATATCTCGGAGCAACCAAACTAAAATAATAATTAACAAGACAACAGCCATGACCATCATCACCGGTGAATCATTATCACTATTGTTTGATGGCCAATAAGCCGTTTTCCAATACGTATTAGGGATAACACTAATAAAGCCAGCACTGCCTTGTTTTTTGCTTGCATCACCATAACTGGCTATGGTTGATACCTTCTTCACGCCTTGCTGCAATTCAATATAGCCGTTGAAATCAGAACCGTAGTCGACCAAAGACTTAACCACATCTGCTTTTAAGGTAACGACTAAGACACCCACAACGGCATCGTTGTGATTGACAATTCTTCGTGCTAATAACACATGAGAACCATCTGTTCCCTGCTTCATCAATCCAGCAGGAGCTGAACCGTCTTTTTTTGCTTTGCGTAAACTGTTTAACGTAGCGAATGATATCGGTGTACATGCAGAGGGATCAACATCATCAACTTCTGCAGCAATTAAACACACCTTGATTGCACTTGGAAAAATCGACGTTAACTCGCGTTGTTTATCCTCTATTTGCGTTGCATTTTTACTTTGTACAAGTGAAGCCAATTGAGCAGAACTCGCCATAGAGGCCATTTGCTTTTCAATACTTGCTACGCGAGATTGGGTGATCTGATTCAGCAATACAGCCTGCTGCTGTTGGTGCGCTTTTTGGTCAAGCTGATCCTGCTGACTAGATAATTGTTGCAACCATAAGAAACCTGCCGCAACAACAATGCAGCTTGCAACAAGCGCTACAATGCCAATTACTTTATTTCCTAGTGATAGTGCCAGTCCAACTATACCGTTCATTGCCATCCCTTATCTAGACTATCTTCTTAATTACGCCCCGTATGTCCAAAGCCACCCGTACCGCGTTCTGAACTACTAAATTCATCTACTTGCTCAAAACCGACTTGAGCAACTGGCACAAAGACCATTTGAGCAATACGCTCTCCAATGACTATTTCAAAGGGTGTTTGGCTTCGATTCCAGCACGATACAAATACCTGTCCCTGATAATCACTATCAATCAAACCCACTAAATTACCCAACACAATACCATGTTTATGACCCAAACCTGAACGGGGCAATAATACTGCCGCTAATGATGGATCATCAATATGAATAGCCAAACCCGTTGGAATTAAAACTGTTTCACCTGGTGATATCGTTATATTGTCATCAATACATGCGCGTAAATCTAAACCTGCCGATCCGCTTGTTGCGTAATCTGGCAGCTCAATTGTGTCGCCTAAGCGTGGATCAAGAATTTTTAATTGAATTTTTTGCATTATATTGCTCAATAATAAGTGTCATTAAATCTCGTGCCAATTGACTTTTAGGTGCCAATGGCAATGTTTGGCTGCCTTTAGACCATAAGACCTGCAAGGCATTCTCATCAACTGCAAATCCAACACCTTCACCCACACAGTTTGCAGCAATCATATCTAAACTTTTTCGTTCTAACTTGTCTTTTGCATACGCCGTTACATCATCTGTTTCAGCAGCAAAGCCCACAACAAATGGGCTTATATTTTGTTTAGCTACTGCTGCCACAATATCTATTGTCGGCACTAACTTTAACTGTAAAGCATCCTGCTCTGTCTTTTTTATTTTACTATTTTCAGTCTGTTCTGGTCGATAATCAGCAACGGCTGCACAAGCAATAAAAATATCACATTCCGACATCTTATCCATCACCGCATCATGCATTTGCTGTGCAGTCTGAATATCAACCCGACATACTCCTGTTGGCGTTTCTAGCTGTACCGGCCCCGCAATCAAACTGACATTTGCACCTGCTTCCGCAGCAGCTTTAGCAACTGCAAAACCCATTTTTCCTGAACTTCTATTACCTATATAACGAACAGGATCAATTGGTTCATGTGTTGGTCCAGCAGTAATCACAATGTGTTTACCTTGCAATTGTTTGGGCACGGCGAGGATGGCTAATTCATTTACAATATCGACAGGCTCAAGTAATCGTCCTTCACCCAACTCACCGCACGCCTGCTCACCACTTGCAGGCCCAATAAACTGCACACCTCTTTTTCGTAGTAGTTGTAAATTATCTTGTGTAGCAGAATTTGTCCACATTTTGTTGTTCATTGCGGGTGAGATTGCAAGTGGTGACTCACTTGCAGAACATAGTGCCGTTAATAAATCATCTGTTCGGCCCTGGGCAAGTCGTGCAATTGAATCAGCACTGGCAGGAGCAACTAGAATCCAGTCCGCCCAGCGTGCAAGAGTAATGTGTCCCATTGTTGCTTCTTGAACAATATCCAGCAAATCAAGTGCAACAGGATGACCACTCAATGTTTGCATGGTGAGCGGTGTAATAAATTCACAGGCGGCTTTAGTCATCACCACCCGCACTTCTGCACCTGCATCTTGTAAGCGTCTGACTAAATCTGCGGACTTATAAGCGGCAATACTGCCCGTTACAGCCAGTACTATTTTCATTTTCGCCAGTGATGACTTAGCCATTCTTTATGTTTCCCAAGCTAAGGTCACGCAAGCTCATATTCGCCAAAGTCTCTTCTTGGCTATCATTTAACTGTTTCAGCAAATCATCAACATGAGTACTAACCTTGCTCTTGGCCAATATAGCATCGGATTCTTCAGCAGATCTCAAACAATCTAGAATCTGTTTCACACTAATTTCAGAACTATCTGTTGCAGGAACATAACCCGATTTATCACCACCCAACTCAACAAGTAATTGTCCCCGCTCAAGACTCATGAGTAACTCTTGCAAAATATCTGCTGTTAGCCCCGTATCTTGTTCTAGTTGCTGAAAACTCAATGCGGGCTTATGTTGATAAAATTGTTTGGCAATAAGCACCATCAACCATAAGCCTTCCTTTTCACGAAGACGGGCACTTAATGAATATGATCGCCCCCCCAAACTTACCAATTTTGGATGCTGTAAATAAAAGGCAACCTGCGATCCTGTTAATAAAATAAGCCAGCCCAAATAAAGCCAAATCATAAAGAAAAACAAAATGGCAAAGCTGGAATAGATCGCGGTGTAATTAGATGATGATGCAACAAATGAGGCAAATACTTTCCCCACCGACACCCAAAGAACACCCGCAACGACAGCTCCAATTAATGCCGCTTTTAGTTCAACCCGTGTATTGGGTATAAACATATATAAAAATGTAAACGCTAATATAATCATTAAATAAGGTATTAGCTTAGTAACAAAGAGTAGCAAGGTACCGAAGGGCTCAATGGATTGCATGCTTTGCACAACATCATGATTCATAACTGTTGCCGCGATCCCCATTGCTGTTACCACTAAAATTGGACCAATCATGACAACACTTAAATAATCTGTAAATCGTCGAGCTAAGCTCCGAGCACGCTTAACTCGCCATACAAAATTGAAGGCATTCTCAATTTTCTGGATTAGTGCAATGATCGTATAAAACAGCATGGCAACACCGAGTGAGCCTAAAACGCCTACTTTTACATTTTGTACAAAACCAATGATATTGGCCGTAATTTCAGGGCCTTTAGGACCTAATGGCTCAAGCATTCCAATAAGAAATGGTTCAATCTGATTGTGAACACCAAATGCTTTTAATACAGAAAAAGCAACGGCAATAAGAGGAACAAGCGATAATAATGTTGTAAAAACAAGACTCATTGCTCTTAAGTTTAGCTCTCCAGTAGCCAACTCACGAATCACAATAAAACTGACGCGTAGACTATTAATCAACCAGTGCCAAATAATATTCGATTGCTTAGGCAACTCTTGCCAAAGCGTCAATTGAAAAAAGTGTTTTATATTTGTTATTAATTCCGTCATTTCATCCTATTCCACTAGAAAAACATCCCTATTAAACGGGGTTATCGATATCAATAAATTGATGTTGTATATCAAAGTGTGCAGCGAGGTGTTCACCTAATGCTTTTACACCATAACGTTCAGTTGCATGATGGCCTGCAGCAAAATAGTTAATTCCTAACTCGCGTGCTAAATGCACAGTTTGCTCCGAAATCTCACCACTCATAAAGGCATCTAATCCTAATTCTGCAGCCTGTTCAATATAACCTTGTGCAGCGCCACTACACCAGCCGATTGTTGTCATTGGTCGATCATGTGCTTGAATAACCAACGGTTCACGACCTAAAGTCTGACGAAGCTGGTCGGCAAACTCAGGTACTGTCTTCGCTTGAGCAAAGCAACCACATAATCCAATAGCAGGTTCCCCCGTACCAGAAATCCGTCCATCTACTTCTAACTCGAATAATTCGGCTAATTGCACATTATTGCCTAGGGAAGGGTGAGCATCCAATGGCAAATGATAAGCAATCAAATTGATATTATTGATGAGTAACTGCTTTAATCTGCGCTGTTTGATTCCGATTATTCGTGGGTCTTCCCCTCGCCAAAAGTAACCATGGTGGACAAGAACACTATCAGCCCTTAAGTCTAATGCTGCATCTAGTAACTCCTGACTGGCCGTTACACCTGAAACAAGGTTATGGATCTCTTCTTGTCCAGCAACCTGCAAGCCATTTGGACAGTAATCTTGGAACCTATTCGGCTCCAATAAGGTCTCAAGGTAAGATAAACATTCAGTTCGGCTTATCATCACAATACATCCGACAGCAAATAAAGCTGCCACTATAACAAAACTGATGTTCTATACCCAAACGGCTTGAAAATGTAGACATGTCCCCCCCCAAAGAGCATGACGGGAACTTAGTACTGTATATTCAGAAATAACGAGATAAGAATCTGCAAGCGAATGATTTTGGGTATAAACTTAGATTAATCAAAAGTAACTGGAGAACACACAATGGATGCAGTCAGTATTATTGCCCTTAGCATGGGTGCCGCATGGGCTAGCGGTATTAATCTCTACGCAACATTATTTATGCTGGGCTATATGGGTGCATCAGGCAATATGACTCTTCCTGCCGAATTAGAAGTGTTGACAGATCCAATGGTCATGACTGCTGCCGGCTTTATGTATTGTGTGGAGTTCTTTGCCGATAAAATTCCTGGCGTAGATTCAGCTTGGGACTCGATTCATACTTTTGTCCGTATTCCCGCTGGCGCAATGCTAGCATCAAGTGCTATTGGTGATGTTGGTCCGGCAATGGAACTGACAACTGCTTTATTAGGAGGAACATTAGCGGCAGGAACCCATACGACAAAAGCAGGAACGCGACTGTTAATAAACACATCTCCCGAACCAGTTAGTAATTGGACCGCCTCCATTTCTGAAGATCTACTCGTTATCGGTGGTTTATGGGCTGCATTAAATCATCCCGTCTTGTTTGTTATAGCTTTAGTTGTGTTCATCCTAATCATGATCTGGTTATTACCTAGACTATGGAGATTAGTTAAGCGTATTTTCCGTAAAATCGGCAGTTGGTTAGGACTCTGCGAGCCGCCACCATCAGTTGAAGATATGATGGAACAGACAACAATTAATAACGAGCTGACAAAAACCTAACCTTTAAGTCGATAAAAAACACCATGTGGACTGCGTACCATTTCAAAGGCATCGCAATAGCCTGTAATGGTTTCTGAGGCGCCTAGAAATAGGTAGCCCTTAGGGTTTAAGGATGCTGCCATTCTATTTAAAATGTCAGACTTGCGTTCAGGTGAAAAATAAATCAATACATTGCGGCAAAAGATAATGTCAAACTTGCCCAATGAACTGTAACTCGCAAGTAAATTCTGCTCTCTAAAGCTTACTCGACGTTTAATCTCATCGGCCACCAGCCAACGATCACCCTTTGCTTTAAAAAACTGTTGTTTTCTTTCTGCAGACAAACCACGTCCTAAAATTGATTCATCATATTCTGCAAGTTTTGCCTCAACTAACATCGTTGCAGAGATATCCGTTGCTACAATCTGAGTATTGCTGAAATAGCTTGTCGTGTTCGCTTTTACATGCTCACTTGCAGTGATGCTGATCGTATAAGGTTCTTGGCCTGAAGAACACGCCGATGACCAAATTCGACATTGTCGCTTACCATCACGCTCCATCTCAGGAAACACTGACTTTTCTAAGCACTCAAATGGGCTACGGTCACGAAACCAAGATGTTTCATTCGTCGTCATGGCATCGATGACAGAATCACGTAAATGGCGAGGTGAATTTCGCTGAACGGCAGCTAATAGCTCAGCAATAGAGGCCATACCTTCATCTCGTATCAATCGTGTCAGTCGACTGGTAATTAAATACTGTTTACCCTCGCCCAGAACAATGCCACAGGCCTGCTCAAGAAACAGCTTAAATTGGTCATACTCTTGTGGTGAAATATTGTTACTCATAATTATTTTCTGTTAAACACGATGACTACGATAGTTTCCTCAAACCTAGACACAATTAGAATTTAAACGCCCCTCAAACACTGTAAAACATGTCGTATTCTTACCTGTAGCTATATAGTGCCATGAATGCCATTACGCTTGTTAATTATTTTCAAATCTACCCAATTTATTCTAATACATTGACCTTGACCAGCTTGTCAAGAAAGAAAATCTAATCTACTATGGGCGCACCTCAGTATAAGGATATCAGGGTAATGGCTAGTAATAACATCATCTCATTCGGCTCGCGTCAATATAATGCACCGACAAGGAAGACCCCACAAACTCGGGCAATAAGAGCCTGTAGACACGTTCTCAAAGAATCGCTTTCTGACTGTTTTAACTTTTTCAATAGTTTAGATGACAGTCTTTTCAAGCTCGCAGATCAAGCAGAAAATAATCAACAGCAAGATGAATACTTCGTTATTATGCGCCAATTTCGCATAAAAAAAGATGACATCAAGCAACAATTTACCCAGTTAACTCTGGAAGATTTTGATACCTTCTGGCAAAAACCATTAATTAAGGTTCGGGTTAAAGACAGTGAACCATCAAATATGGACGCAGGCTTAGAATTATCGCTAATGCAAAATGACGCATTAGAACAAGATATTGCACTAAAACAAATTGCTACAAAAGGTGATTTAATTTTGGGAGGGCAACTTCACCGATTAGATCGTCGATTTTCACACCTACTCAGTAGTGAAGAGACATTTGAAAATCCATTATCCTCAGATTATATTGCTAAGAATGTTAAAAAAATAATTTCACCAATCACATCAAATATTGCTGTTTTATTATTAACTTACAAACAATTTGAGCAATTTTCTTTACCCCTTATAGTTCAAGTCTATGAAGACTTAAATGCTGAATTGATTGAGCACGATATTTTACCGACACTCAACCATAAGGTGAGAAAGTCACTCTCTCGTAACGCCCCCGCCGTTTCAACACATGCTTTAAGCAGCAATAATCCCATAACCGTTGATGACATAGACGCCTCTCAAGAGGATGACGTTATATTTGATGATATTCTCCAATTATTAACTCAGATAAGTAATCGTTCTGTATCTACTCATCCCAACTCAGGCCCTCCAGCCACATTAGATACAGTAATAGCAGCATTATCTAACTTACAACAACAACGAACTCAATTAACACAGAGTGGAAGTGGAGCAGTTACGCTCCCAAATTTACATCAATCACTACTCACTCTTCTTAATCAAACTAAAGCAGATGGCAGCATTGTAACGGGCTCATTAAGCAGGATTGATGAAGACACCATGAATGTCATCGCCTTATTATTCGAATTCATTCTGGAAGATCGGGCTATTCCAGCGCCTATTAGAGCCTTACTTGCTCGTCTCCAGCTTCCAATGCTGAAAGTTGCCATTACGGATAAAACGTTTTTCAGTAAGAAAAGTCATGTCACCAGACTTTTATTAAATAATTTAGCAAGAGCTTCAACAGGCTGGGATCACTCTAACGGTCATCAAGATATTCTTTTCTCTAAAATTGAATCTATTGTTACTTCTATATTGACTGATTTCGACACTGACATGCAGATCTTTTCTGATCTTAACAATCAGTTAACTCAGTTCATGCAACAACAGGAAAAAAACAGTAATTTTTCTGAAAAACGTATTGCAAAAGCGACTGAAGGCCAAGAAAGAGTTCAGCTCGCTCAGCAAGAAGTCGGGGATATTATCAATCAGCTCATGACCCGTTATTCCCCTGTTCCCAAAGCAGTAGTCACACTGATTGAAGTTAATTGGAAACAAATACTACGCCTTCGCTTTCTACAAAAAGGCAAGGATAGTTCCGAATGGAAGAATGCTGTATCTTTAATGGAAGAGTTGCTTTGGAGTGTTGCCCCTAAATCAGATCCAGCTGACCGAAAAAAACTATTAGAAACCATCCCTAAATTATTGAAGTCTCTCCGACACGCATTAAGTGGCCCATCGTTTAATCAACATAAAATCACAGCATTATTTAGAGAACTTCAGCAGTGTCATATCAAGTGTTTAAATGGCGATAAACTTGAAGCAGATGAATTACAAGCTATCAATAAACAGAACAATACCTTAGCTAATGTTGATCTTAACTCTGAGACACTCACGCCAATTCCAGAATCCCAAAAAGTGATGTCTGACGAAGAAGCATTAACTATTGCCAAACAACTAAAAATTGGAACGTGGTTAGAAATCACCAAGAATGATCAGGTTCAACGTATCAAGTTCTCATGGCGCAGTAATTTAACTGGTCGCTGCCTCTTTGTTACATACCAAGGACTCAAAGCCGCTGAAGTTGCTTTAAACGAATTAGCTAGCTGGTTCCAACAAGGTCAGGCCGCCGTCTTAGACCAAGCAGCAGAGCCATTAATGGACCGAGCACTGGTTTCAATGAAGGAGACGATTGAACATCAGGATGAAGTGGGAAAAGCATACTAGTTTAAATTCATAACACTATTAATTTGCCCAGCCTTATAGAATGATTTTAAAATGAACACTATGACGAAACAAAACATTCTTATAACGGGCTGTTCCACTGGTATTGGCTTATGTGCAGCAAAGCTTCTGCACGAACAAGGTTACAATGTTATTGCCACTATCAGACACGCTTCTGATGCAAAACCATTACAAAAACTTGGTATCACAACAGCCATACTTGAACTGACTGACAGTGACTCTATTCAACAACTTATTAGTTTCACACTCAGTCATTTCAACGGAAAACTCGATGCATTATTTAATAATGCTGCTTATGGTCAACCTGGTGCAGTGGAAGATCTAAGTCGTGACGTATTACGTGAACAATTCGAAACGAATGTATTTGGAACCCAAGAACTAACAAACCTTGTTATCAAACAAATGAGGCTCCAAGGTCACGGTAAAATCATCTATAACAGCTCCGTACTAGGCATTATATCTATGGCTTACCGTGGTGCTTACAATGCAAGTAAATATGCGCTAGAAGGATTGGCTGACACCCTTAGACAAGAACTTCACGGCTCAAATATACATATTAGTTTGATTGAGCCAGGTCCAATACTTAGTCAGTTTAGAGCCAATGCTTTTACTAAATATCAACAAAATATAAGCAAAGAAACAAGTTCACACCGAGAAACATACCTCGCAATGGAACAACGTTTAACCAAGGAAGGTCCAGCAGCGCCTTTCACATTACCCCCTGAGGCGGTTGTGAAAAAGCTTATCCATGCTCTTGAAAGTAAGCGTCCGAAAATACGCTATTACGTGACCTTCCCAACATACCTATTTGCTACACTTAAGCGCTTATTACCTCATCGCTGCTTAGACTGGGTGCTTATCAAGATATCCAAGAGCGAAAATTAAAACCCTGTCAGAATTACTTGTCATCCTGACCGTAAAGGTAAACCATATACAGTGACATTCCCACCATCACTGAACCACCAAAAATATTACCTAACGTAACGGGGATTAAGTTCGAAATAAATCCTGATACAGTTAGGTTTTGCAATGCCTCAGCACTTAAACCACTTAAAGCAACAATCTCACTATCCAATGAAGCAACTATCGCTAATGGAATCATGAACATATTAGCAATACAATGCTCAAAGCCCATCGCAACAAAGGCTGAAATTGGGAAAATAACGGCAAATACTTTATCCATTACAGTTCGCGATGCATAAACCATCCAACTTGCTAAACACACTAATGCATTACAAAATATTCCTCGCACAAAAGCTTCACTTGTTGTTAAGTCAACCTTTGCTAAACCTATTTTTAATGCTGCGACTCCTACTCCATGATGCGCACCTTCAAGAAACCCAGAAGCAAATACTAAATAAACAGTAATAAATGCTCCTAATGCATTGCCTAGGTATACCAAACTCCAATTTTTTAATACACACATATAGGTAATTTGACGTTTTGCCAAAGCCATAACAATTAAATTATTACCCGTGAATAACTCACCGCCAGCAATGACAACAAGGATAAACCCTAAGGAAAAAGCGAGCCCACCCAATATCTTAGCGGCACCATAGGCTTCAGCAGGATGGGTCATTGCCACGGTGTAATACATTGCGCCAAATGAAATAAAGGCACCTGCCATCATCGATAAAACAAGTAAGGGCAAAAATGGCATATTCGCCTTGCTAACCCCTAATGTCTTAACCTTATCTGCAACTTCAGCAGGGGTAAAAGCATCAACATATTTGGCAAAATCAGACATTAATATTCACTATAAACAAGATAAAAGAAGTGAAGTGTAACAAATCAATGCTACAAAATGGTGCGTTCAATAAAAAAGCGCTATCGTTTCCAATAGCGCTTTCTTTAAAGCAAGAACCTTTAATTTAAGCTGTGAAGCTTAAACCATCGCCCTCAACATCCACTTTAATTGTATCGCCAGCTTTAAAATGACCTGACAAAATATCTTGTGCAAGTGAATTTTCTATTTGCTGTTGAATTACTCTTTTTAAAGGCCTCGCGCCATAAACAGGATCAAATCCCGCCTCAGAAATCAAGTCTAAGGCAGCATCACTGACCGTTAAACTCATATCACGCTCAGCAAGACGATCATGCAAATGAAGTAACTGGATTTTGGCAATGGCATGAATTTGCTCTCGTAGTAATGGATGGAAAACAACCACATCATCAACACGGTTGATAAACTCAGGTCTAAAGTGCTGACCAACCACATCCATTACAGCGGCTTTCATTTCATCGTATTGATCTTCGCCTGAAAGCTCTTGAATCAAATTTGAACCTAGGTTTGATGTCATCACAATAACGGTATTTCTAAAATCAACTGTTCGACCTTGTCCGTCCGTCAAACGTCCATCATCTAATACCTGCAGTAAAATATTAAATACATCAGGATGTGCTTTCTCGACTTCATCTAATAGAATAACGGAGTACGGTTTACGGCGAACTGCTTCTGTTAAATAGCCCCCTTCCTCATATCCCACATAACCTGGAGGAGCACCCACTAAACGAGCGACAGAATGCTTTTCCATAAACTCAGACATATCAATTCGAACCATAGCATCTTCAGTATCAAATAAGAATGTAGCCAGTGATTTACATAATTCTGTTTTACCAACACCTGTTGGACCTAAAAATAAGAACGAACCATTAGGACGATTAGGATCCGATAATCCTGCACGACTGCGTCGAATAGCATTCGCTACAGAGGTCACCGCTTCATCTTGACCAATGACTCGCTCATGCAAGGCTTCATCCATTTTTAATAATTTGTCTCGCTCACCTTCAAGCATTTTAGAAACGGGAATACCTGTCCATTTAGACACAACTTCAGCAATCTCTTCTTCACTTACCTTGTTTCTAAGTAAGCTGAAGTCCTGCATTTCAGCCTGTGTCGCCATATCCAATTCTTTTTCAAGCTCAGGAATTTTGCCATATTGTAGTTCTGACATTTTTGCCAAATCACCATTGCGATTAGCAAACTCTAACGCCATTCGTGCTTTTTCAAGATTTTCTTTAATATGTTGGCTGCCATGCAAGGCCGCTTTTTCAGACTTCCACACTTCTTCCAAGTCCGTATATTCACGGGCTAACTTTTTCATCTCTGTTTCGAGTATTTCCAAGCGTTTCTTAGAAGCATCATCTGATTCTTTTTTAAGCGCTACTCGCTCAATCTTCAACTGAATAAGACGACGTTCCATTCGATCTAATGATTCTGGTTTAGAATCAATTTCCATTCGAATGCGACTTGCTGCTTCATCAATGAGGTCAATCGCCTTATCTGGCAGCATGCGATCGGTAATATAACGATGAGATAATGTTGCCGCTGCCACAATGGCAGGATCGGTAATATCCACACCGTGATGCACTTCATAACGCTCACTCAAACCACGTAAAATCGCAATCGTATCTTCGACGGTTGGCTCACCAACTTGTACTTTTTGGAAGCGTCGCTCTAAGGCTGCATCTTTTTCCACATATTGACGATACTCATCAAGCGTTGTGGCACCAATACAATGCAGTTCCCCCCGTGCTAAAGCAGGTTTAAGCATATTTCCAGCATCCATAGCACCTTCAGCTTTACCTGCACCGACCATGGTATGAATCTCATCGATAAACAAGATAATCTGACCTTCTTGTTTCGATAAGTCTTTTAATACCGCTTTGAGACGCTCTTCAAACTCACCTCGGAATTTAGCTCCGGCAATCAATGCACCCATATCTAAAGATAATAAGCGCTTATTTTTCATGCCTTCTGGCACTTCACCGTTAATAATTCTCTGTGCTAACCCTTCCGCAATGGCTGTTTTACCCACACCTGGTTCACCAATTAATACTGGGTTATTTTTTGTCCGGCGTTGCAATACTTGAATCGTCCGACGAATTTCATCATCTCGACCAATCACAGGATCTAATTTGCCGTTTTCAGCTTGCTCTGTCAGATCAATCGTATATTTTTCTAGAGCCTGACGTTGCTCTTCAGCATTCTGATCGGTCACTTTTTCTCCTCCACGTATTTTTTCGACAGTGGCTTCTAACACAGACTTGCTGCCACCATGAGAACGCAATAAATCTCCTGCTAGCTGTTTATCACCAATTACAGCCAACACAAACAATTCACTGGAAACATATTGATCTTTACGCTTTTGAGATAACTTATCCGTTTGATTCAATAAGCGATTTAAATCATTAGACACATGGATATCGCCCGAGCCACCTTCTACCTGTGAAAGTCGGTTTAATTGTTCTTCCAGCCCTACTTGGTAAGCTGCGATATTCACACCACTTTGTGCAAGTAGCGGTTTAACGGTGCCTGATTGTTGCTCTAACAAAGCTAACATAAGATGTGCAGGCTCAATAAATTGATGGTCTTTGCCCACGGCCATGCTTTGAGCAGATGCGAGTGCGTCTTGAAATTTACTGGTTAATTTATCAATTTGCATAATAATTTATCCTTATCATTTATTTGTTCATTGATAAGTAAGTGGGGGAATAAAATCTGCAAATCAAGCCCTTAAAATAAAAGAGGGATTACTGACAGGGAAATTGAACACTAAACTCAGCACCCGGTTCTTTATTCACCACATCAATTTGACCATTCATGTTCACAGTCATCTGATTGACTAAGGCAAGGCCTATTCCTGTTCCAACAGTTTCTCGAGTGAGTTCATTTTCAGTTCGGTAGAATAGCGTGAAGATCTTTTTCATTTGTTGCCTATCAATACCTGGACCAAAATCTCGAATGGTAAACTGAATAGTTCCTCTACTTAATGTCTGACAAGCTAATTCAATCTTTTTATTTTCCGACTTAGCAGAAAACTTAATCGCATTATCAACCAAATTAATCATAATTTGACTAAACCAATCAGCATCTACTTTTATGATCATCGTCTGAACATCATTGTCACACTCAATATTGAGCTCGAAACCTGCTCGATCAATTTGACTCGAGACTTTCGATTTTACGCCATCGACCAATTCTACAACGGTAAACTCTTTTAGCTCTACAGCTTGGGTGTTACGTGTCATTTTAGCTAAATGTAATACATTATTGATTAATCGTGACAAGCGTTCACTTTCATCAAAAATAAAATCATAATACGTTTTTTTCTTCTCTTCTGATGCCCAACCCTCTCGCAACATCTCACCATACATTCGAATCGATGTTAGTGGTGTTTTCAACTCATGACTCACGGCTGAAACAAAGTCTTGCTGCTGATTAGCTAAATTAATTTGTCCGAGTCCTAAGCGATACATCAAATAAAAACCTACCAACAAAACAATCGTCAAGATTAATGCAAGCCATATAATAATCGTGCCGCCAGGACCGGCTGGTAATTTTGTAATACTGAAAACTAACTGCAAATCACTTAAGGGAGCTGATAATCGTGTCTGGTAAAGTAATTCACCATTGAGTTCTTTTGTTCTAGAAAAATAATCGCGTGATGAACCACCCGAAAACACGTCCAACACATTACCTTGATGAACTACCAATAGATTACTCATTTTTGATAATGCAGTTTCCGAAAAACCCAACTTAATACTCCTTTCTAGAAAGGAATCCTGATCAATCAATACACCTTGAATATAGCGTTGTTCATTTAGCCAAACCTTACGAAACAATACAAAATGACCACTTTCCAATTGGCCGAATTCAAAAGGTGCTACCTCACTTTCAAAGGCATTAATCCGCAATGGTGTTAATTCTTTCTGAACAATGGGACTAGCACTAATCGCGGCAGTTTGTTCATTAAAATCTGTATCAAACTCGTTTACTGCAACAGACTTAGGTAAGACATTTTGTTCCATTCTTGCTCGTTTTTCTTTCTTTTGAGCACCTTGTCTTTTTTCTTCTTCTAGTATTTTCTGTTTTTGAAGCTGCTCTTTATATGGCTGCGTTAAGCCTAAATCTTCGATCCGGCCTAAGGCACGTTGCGGAGATTTTTCTCTAGGATGATTTTTCTTTAACTCATCAAATGCTTCTTGACCCTTAATTGATTCTGACCCGTCTTCTTGAGCAATTATCACTCTCTCAGCAAGCAGATCATCCTGTTCCATCTCTGCACGACCAATATCATCACTCAATGTACTCTTTAAATCTAAACTCATGACCTCAGCAGTTGAGATAACACTTAATGGCTTTTCTTGATCTAATTTACCATCAAACCGCATCCCCGCATTAGTCAGTAAATCATTTTGACTTAGCACATCTTCGATTTGCCTATGCAATGCTGTTCGCTGTGTTAACTCCGTTGCAGAAATACCATAATAATTAGCTTCTGCTGTAATTTCTGGCATCACGGGTGTCGTTAGCTGTCCAGCAGAATCAACCTGAAAATAGCCCAGTACACCAGGTATTGGAGACTCAACCGGATATAGAGATAGTGGTGAACGCTGAATAAAACGAGCCTCTTGTTCACCGACAACATTTAAAAAAGCATAATCTGTAAACAGTCGTAGCTCTTCGGTATTAATCAGTTGTACCAACTGCTTATCAATCCGTGAGGCCAACTCATCAGCCATCACTTGATGTTGATGGAATGCTTCCCACTTCAAGCGGCTATAAGATTGTTGAATTAAAAGTGCGGTTGGTATAGCTAAGGCAATAAAAAAAACAAGCAAACCACGCTGCAGTTTTTTCTTGTTCAACCCTGATAATGTCGTTCTCGCCATTATTCAACACCATCCAAACGGTATCCTGCCCCGCGTACAGTGACTAAATAATGAGGCTGAGAAGGGTTGGGTTCAATTTTACGACGTAATTTAGCAATATGAATATCAACAGTCCGAGTTTCTAAATCAATATCTGCCGCATAACCCCAAACCTTATTGAGTAACTCATCTCGGCTGACAGGCCGCCCCGAATTAGTATATAGATACTGTAGAATTTCAATTTCTCTACGCGTAAATGAAAGTGCCTCTTCACCTCTTGAACCTGAAAGATTGTGAGTATCGATCACCACCTCATTTCCCAAAGGTATTTTGTGATCTTGGCCAATAATACTTCGTGTTCTTCTCAAAACAGCTTGAACTCGCAATAACAATTGAGCTATTGAAAAAGGTTTGGCGACATAATCATCGGCGCCCAATGTCAGTCCTTCAATAATATCGTCATCACTACTTTTAGCCGTCAACATAATGATTGCTTGATCACGATCATGCTCACGTACTTGATTACAAATTTCAAAGCCATTCATTCCGGGCAGCATTACATCAAGCAATATCAGATCAAACGATCCTGTTAATGCTTTTTGTAAGCCCTGCGTTCCATCACCAGAAAAATCGACGTCATAGCCATGATAAACAAAAACATCAATAAGACCTTCGCGAATGGCAACTTCATCTTCAACTATCAATATTCGTATTTTTTTTTGCATGGCGTCAGTGTATTCCCTTCCACTATTTTAAATGTAACTTTTTTGTAAAAAAAGCACCTTAAGTGTTTACCAAAGTGTGTCTATTTTATTGTACCTGACAGACCTAAAATATCTCCAACACATCAACAAATGGAGAAAACAATATGGCTTTAATAACTAGATTATCACGATTATTCCATGCAGACATGAATGCTGTTCTCGATCATATAGAAGAACCAGACTTACTGCTCAAACAAGCTATTCGTGAAATGGAAGAAACCCTGTATCACAATGAAAGGAAAATTAAACTATCAGATCTTGAGCAAAAGAAATCAATCAGTAAACAAAGTGACATCATCCAGTCATTAACAGATTTAGAAGAGCAATTAATGGTTTGTTTTGAATCCGATAAAGATGAACTAGCTCGTGTATTAATAAAACGAAAACTTCAAGCGACACAGGTCTTGAAATCTGTAACGACACACATAGCAAACTCTACTGAAAATATTGCTCATCTTAAAAATCAACTGAAAGAACAGCAATCTCAATTAAGTAGTATGAAACAAAAGGCAGATATTTTTAATCAAGATACTGCTGCTAGTAATAACGATACAAATTGGGAGCAGTATTCATTCTCTATTCAAGATGAAGATATAGACGTCGCTTTATTGCACGAAAAACAAAAATGGAGTCAGTCATGAAAACGGCAACATTTTTTGAAGGTATTTTTGTCGCTCTAATTATAAGTTTTATTAGCAGTGCTCTACTTTTCACTTTGTCATCACTTTTCCCTGCAAACATAATAATCAGAGGCTTAATAAGCGGGATAAGTTTTGCTTACATTCTCTATCTCTTGAGTAGAAGCAATGAGCGGCTTGGTCGGATCATTGTGGTGTCTGTTTTACTTATTAGCATGACCACAATGTGGTTTGCATGGCCGCCTATTACATTCTTTATATTTGGTCATATGATCATTATTTGGCTGGTTCGCTCTCTGTATTTTTATTCGAGCTTAGCATCATCACTTTCAGACCTTACTTTAAATGGTTTCAGTATTCTGCTTGCCTTTGTAGTGGCTGGCCATACTGATAGCCTATTTTTAACGCTTTGGTGCTTTTTCCTCATGCAAGCACTGTTTGTATTAATCCCTAAAACTATTCCAAAACCAAAGTCAGAACATTCAATTTCTGTAGGTAATGAAGAAGACTTTCAACAGTCTTACCGTGCTGCACAAGTAGCGATCCAACAACTTTCTAGAAAATAATAGGAACAATATTATGAAAACCAAACTAATTGCACTGAGTATTTTTGCAGCAACAGCAGTGACTGTTACTTTTTTTCCAACCATTCAAACTGCGCTAGCTAATAATCCAACACCGCCTGTGATTATCGAACCACCAGCCGTGATAGTTCCCGTAGTGAGTGTGGAACATCCAAAAATTGAAGTCGTGTTTGTACTGGACACTACTGGAAGTATGAGTGGATTAATTGATGCTGCAAAAGAAAAAATCTGGTCTATTGCTAGCACAATGGCCTCTGCTCAAAACTCGCCCGATATCAAAATGGGCCTTGTAGCCTATCGTGACAGAGGTGATGCATACGTCACCAATAATGTAGCTTTATCGAGTGATTTAGACTCCATGTATGCTCAGTTAATGGACTTTAAAGCAGATGGTGGTGGTGATACACCAGAAAGCGTTAATCAAGGTCTGAATGATGCCGTTAATAAAATGACATGGAGTCAAGACCAGCAAACCTATAAAGTTGTCTTTTTAGTGGGTGATGCACCCGCTCATATGGATTATCAAGATGATATGAAGTATCCAGAAATAATCGCGCTAGCCAAAAAAAATGGCATTATTATCAATACGATTCAAGCAGGACAAGACAGTCAAACGACACGTAACTGGCAGCAGATTGCTAATTTAGGGGCCGGTGATTACTTTCAAGTCGATCAAGCCGGTAATGCTGTTGCCATAGCCAGTCCATTTGATCGGAAAATGGCGGAGCTTTCTGCAAAACTAGATGCCACCCGTCTTTATTACGGCGATAAGAAAGAAAAGGAAAAGCAAGCTCGTAAAGTAACAGCTTCCAGAAAGCTACATAGAGAAGCGAGTGATGAATCTCGTGCTCGTCGGGCTGAATTTAACGCAGCACCAAGTGGAAAAACCAACTTCTTAGGTGATGGTGAGTTAGTTGATGCCATCAGTAGTGGTCGAATTGAGCTATCTAGTATTAAAAATGAAAACTTACCTGCCAGTATTCAAGCAATGCCTATGGAAGAACAAGAAATTGTTATTCGACAAAAAGCTCAGGAACGCGATGTATTAGAACAAGAAATGAAGGTACTCTCAGCGAAACGTAATGACTATCTCAAAAAAGAAGTCGAAAAAGCAGGGGGCAAAAAAGATTCTCTGGATGCCAAGATCTATAGTTCAATTTGGTCTCAAGCGAAAGAGAAAGGCATTGTCTATGATGAGGATAGTGCTAAATATTAAGTAAGCTCAGATTGGGATTTAACTCGCTTTCGTAGACAGTTCATAATATTAAATTAGTGATGCTCGAATACATCGTCATTGTTATTTAAATCAAACGAGCTCAATGTCGCTCAAGAAGTTACAATTGGGAACATCATTAACTGTCTATGAAGGTGGGTTAAGTCCAAGATGCAGGAAGCACAGAACACAAGGAACGGTAACTTATACTTATCTGATGGCGCAATAGAATTATTGAAGTGGGTGGCGCTTGTTTTAATGACTGGAGATCACATCAATAAATATTTATTGGATGAGCCCAATACTCTTTTATTTAGTTTAGGTCGCTTAGTGCTGCCTATTTTTGTTTTTGTCTTGGCTTACAATTTAACGCGGCCTAACGTTACAGAAATCAATTACATTCGAGCTATTAAAAGAATGCTTTTCTTTGGCTTGTTAGCCACACCGGCCTTTATTTTTATCGGCGGTGATATCGCCATTGTGATGGGAGACTCCCTCCCCGATTGGAAGGTCTTAAATATCTTATTTACTCTAGCATTACTTACAGGGTGTTTGCTTGCATTTGAGAAAGGTCAGAATAAAAAAGTATGGTTGTGGCTAGGATGGCTTTCTTTTGCACTATTAGGTGCATTTGTAGAGTATTTCTGGGGGGCGTTAGGACTTGGGGTTACTGTTTGGTGGTATTACAAAAATAGCAGCGAAACAAAAACCCGCCTAGTTTTTCTGCTCTCAATACTTTTTTTATTTATTCTCAACCAAGCTAATGTTTCTTTTTTAATCGCCTTTCCACTTATTTACATTGCTTCAAAATGCTCATTTAAAGTGCCGAGAATGAAGTGGTTTTTTTACGTTTACTATCCAGCTCACCTAACGGTTATCTATGCCGTTAAGGTGTTGACCTAGGATCGGTCTTTTTATGATTCTATTACTTCCCTAATCATTTCAAGAGCAGAATCCTTATCACTGACATTGGCGATAAATGAATTTGCTACTGTTAATTCAATATGACTAGGAATAAAAGCTGCCAAAGCTTCTGCTCCTTCAGCCCCTACACCATCGATTCTTACTGGATAAATGGGTGTTTGAGTCCAAGCTGAAAGTCTCACTGCTCCCCCTTTCAGTTTTCTAGGTGGATCTGAATCAAGGTGAATCTTTCCGTGAGGAAAGATGGCCAACACTTCACCATCATTTAAGGCCTGCAAGGCTTGTCTTAATGCTAATTCTGGTTTGCCACTTCTATCAACAGGAATGCAACCAGAAGCCTTAAACAGCCAATGCAAGATAGGACGTTCATACTGTTCTCTAGCCACCAAAAAACGTAATGGCCTGCGACAGGCTGCAAGTAACAAAAAAGGATCTAAACCAGAAATATGGTTTGACACGACAATCGCTGCACCTTGTTCAGGTAGAGGAATTTTTGTCTCTGGTAAGCGATGAAGATATTTGCATAGTAGCCGACCGATACCATCAATCCAATTAATGGCCCTTCCACCCCAATCAACTTCTGCGGCTTGGATACCTATATAGACTATGTATCCACACACAAAAGAAATCACACTAATGGCGATCAGCCATGACATGATTTAATCCTCAAAATGAGAAGGGTCACCCAAACCTACACGCATTACTTCAGGCATATCATCAATGAATTCAATAACTGTTGTCGGCTCTGCATGTCCAAAACCACCGTCAATCACTAAATCGACCTGTTTATTTAAGCGATCAACAATATCTTCAGGATCGGTCATTGGAAAATCATCATCAGGCATAATCAAGGTTGAGCTCATTAAGGGCTCATTAAGCTCTTCCAGTAAGGCCAGTGCAATCAAATTATCTGGGATACGTAAACCAATTGTTTTACGTTTAGCATGTTGTAAACGACGAGGGACTTCTTTAGTTGCAGGTAATACGAATGTATATGCGCCTGGAGTATGTGACTTAATCGCTCGATAAACACTATTATTCACTTTGGCATAAGTGGATAGCTCTGATAAATCACGACAGACTAAAGTAAAGTTATGATCATCATCCAAGTCACGAATTCGACGAATTTTATCCATCGCATTTTTATCACCGATATGACAACCAAGTGCATAACCTGAGTCAGTGGGATACGCAACTAGGCCACCTTTTCGGATAATCTCACATGCTTGTGCAATTAAACGCTTTTGAGGATTTTCAGGATGGATATGGAAAAACTGACTCATTCGAGGACCTTACTTAAAAATTCAGACACTAGTGGAAAAGTGCAATGATAAACTATTAAGGGAATAACTGACCAATTAAGCGCAAGCAAAGAGGCTTATATTTCCTCACTTAAAGCGATGATTTTTTGTAGCAAAGCCGTTTGTAAAATTAATAAACTGGTCAAATACATCCAACAACTTTTTTATGCTAATTCACTCTTTATTTTCTGACATAGTGATAGTAATTGTTCCGCTTCATCGCGACTTAAACCAGTTGCACACAAAGCCTTTGTTGCTACTTCATCTATATCTGCAGCAAGCGATCGACCTAAGGGCGTTAAAGTAATGCATTTCTGCCTATCATCTCCAGGCTCGAACTCGCGCGTTACATATTCCAACAACTCTAAGCGCTTTAATAACGGTGTCATTGTTGGCTTACTTAGACCCACAGTCTGAGCTAAAGCGGTGACAGACACCTTATCTTTTTGCAATAGAGCCATCATCACCACATATTGGGGATAGGTTAATTTCAGTGGCTCCAACAATGCACGATATGCTTGCGTAATAACACCTGATGTTGAATATAGGGTGTAGCAAACTTGCTCTTGAAGTATCGGTCCCATAGTTACATGGTTCTCTAGTTTTAAATAGTATTGACAAAGTATACAGAATACTTAACAATTAGCTAGCGAACAATTCGCTTGCTAATGAATTATCATAAATTTGTAACTTATTAAGGAATGTCCCATGACAAAACTATTTTCAATGCTTGTAATAATTGCATCACTTACTTTATCTGGCTTCGCTGTCGCAGATGACCACAAAAAGAAATCTGCTGACTATATGCCAAGTCTTATTACCGCAACACCTCTTGAAGGTCGTCAACTTGCCATTTTAATGGTAAGAAAAACAGTAGGAACAATTCAACGTGATGGCAAAATCAAGCATGCTGTAAGAGATATTTATGAAAAAGATCCTATGATGCTAATGCGCGCTGTTGAATTGGTAAATAAAGAATTCGCTATTATCGCAATTGCCAATAACTACTGGCGTTAATACTCAAATTTGAGACATAGCTCACGGAAAGAGTTAACGCTTCACAGTAATCTAGCATTAACCATTGTGGATAAAGCCGATACGGCAGTGTTTCAATTTGAAGTTTCGCTAAGGAAAGCAAGGGCAGGCTATGGATAGTCTGCCCTTTTTTTATATCTAAAATACAGACCAAATTGGCGTACATGATTCAGGCAATGCTGCTAAATGTCCTAATTCAACCCATGTATTATCAGGTGTATGAAAATCAGATCCACATGATGCTAGTAGGTCAAACTGCTGTGTTAATTTTGCTAACGTTTTGACTTCTTCTGGGTGCTGTCGACCAGATACAACTTCAAAGCCAACGCCACCCACATCTTTAAAGTCTGTAATGAGTCGTCGACGCTTTGTTGCAGTCATCTTATATCGCGCTGGATGAGCAATAACTGCTTGCCCACCAGCAGCAGTAATCCACGTCACAGCATCTTCCAAACTAGCCCAATCTCCAGGTACATAGCCCGGTTTATTTCGAACTAAGTAACGTTTGAATACATCACTAATGTCTTTTGCATGGCCATGCTCAACTAAAAACTTAGCAAAATGTAGCCGCCCTAACATCACCTCAGATGCATATTTCTGGGCACCCTCAAGTGCACCTGAAATCCCAGCTTTTTCTAGACGAGTAGCCATTTCCTCTGCACGACCAACTCGGAAATCCCGCATATCAGATAAGCCCTGCTGTAAAGTAGCATTATCAGGGTCAATGTTTAGACCAACGATATGAACGGTTCCTTTCGCCCATGTTACTGATATTTCCACTCCTGGAATTAATGTTAAATCAGTTCCTTGCGCAGCCTGTTGTGCTGCTGAGATACCTTCAGTTCCATCATGATCAGTCAGCGCCAATACATCGACTCCTTTATCAATCGCCCGAGCGACTAATAGGGAAGGTTCTAGGGAACCATCCGATGCAGTGGAGTGAGAATGTAAGTCATAACAAGTCATAAGCCATATTTTACGTTAAAATGCCCACCATTACTTTTTAAGACGACAGACATATGAAACTATTTTTTGATTTTTTACCCATAGCCTTATTTTTTATCGCCTATAAATTTGGTGGAGGCATCTACCATTGGGATGGACAAGAGTACGATGTTAAAGGTATTTACGTTGCTACAGCGGTAATGATTATCGCCTCGATTCTACAAGTTACCATCTCGTGGATAATGACTCGAAAAGTAGAAAAATCTCATTTCATAACCTTAGTTCTCGTTCTGGTTCTTGGTGGCGCAACACTTTGGTTACAAAATCCAAACTTTATTAAATGGAAACCGACAGCTGTTAACTGGTTATTTGCCCTTGCTTTCATTATCGCTCAGGTATTTAGTAATAAATCCTTACTTGAACGCATGATGGGTGAGCATATCAAATTACCCGATGCTATTTGGTTCAAACTTAATATTGCGTGGGTCTTGTTCTTTATTGGTTCAGGTCTTGCCAATCTTTATGTTGCCTTTAATTTTGATGAAGCGACATGGGTTAACTTCAAATTATTCGGTTTATTAGGACTGACAATCGTATTCATCATTGGTCAATCTATTTACCTTGCTAAGCATGCTGAAGAAATGCCCCAAATCAACGAGGACAATAAATAATGCTGTATGCCATTATTAGTGAAGATGTTGCAGATAGCCTGAGCCGTCGCTTAGAAGCAAGACCTGCTCATCTTGAACGCTTAACTGAATTGCAACAACAAGGTCGACTTATTTTAGCAGGACCTCACCCTGCGATTGATAGTAACGATCCTGGTGATTCGGGATTCACGGGTAGTTTAGTCGTCGCTGAGTTCAATAATTTAACTCACGCTAAGCAATGGGCCGATGCAGATCCTTATATCGCAGCGGGTGTTTATGCCAATGTTGTCGTCAAGCCATTCAAGAAAGTCCTGCCGTGACCGATACGGTAAGTAAGTTAAAAGCGTGTCTAGCAACACTCAATCCCGATCATTTAGACATTCAGGATGATAGCGATTTGCATGCAGGTCATGCGGGTAACACAGGCGGAGGTCATTACACCATCACGATCGTTAGTGATGCTTTTGATTCCTTGCCTCTGATTAAACGCCACCGTCTCGTCTATGACGCTATCGGTATGTTAATGAAAACAGATATTCATGCTTTAAGTATTCACGCCAAAACACCGGCAGAACTCAATACTCACTAAAGTTTCGTCACTATGGCTGAAGAAAGCACCTCAAGAAACCAACAGTTTTTACAGAAATTTGAACGTCAACGACTAAAAAAAACCTGTAATCGGATTATTGATCTTCGTGGAAAGGTGGCAGGGGAATGTCAGGCATATACCTTCGGCGGCAAGACACATTATTTAGATGATCGTGCTTATTTACTTGCTAAACAGTTACTTGATTATTTCAATGGCCAGTATACTTTTGGTGTTTATGAGGGCGTTTTAAAAACACTCAAGTCTCTCTCTGCTGCAGAAAAAGCGGATAAATCCCAAGCTTTAGTCCGTGGCAAAAAATCAGATATTGAGCAACTCTCCTTTGATAGGGATCTACAACGCAAAGAGCCGCGTATTATCTATGCAACACCGGTCGAAATTCGCCTCGCAGATGTGCTGTATCACGGTACAACTATCAATATTACGAGTAGCGCGATACAGGTCAGTCTTAAACGCTGCTATACCTTAGATAAAGGGGATGAGCTTTCTATTACATTTCCTGAGTTGGCAATAAATGAAAAAGCAGCATTAGTAGAAAAAATCCCCTATACCATTTTCAAGATAGACCATGATGAGCTACGCACCCAACTTATTTTAGTCCGTAATCGTCATGATAATGATGAACTAACTCAATGGCTTGATGGATGGAGTCAACATCATAATTCTGGTGAACACCTTGATCTAGCCAATGAACTGTCTAATCTCACAACTCATTATTACCTACGTCTTTATTACCATACACTTAATAGCGCCCTGTTCTGGCTCAATCATCTCGATAATCAAAACCCCATAAAATCCTTTCAGATGAATCAAGTGGCTGGAACGGCCCTCCAGCACGATGGTGGATTAGATCTCTCTTTTTTGCCTTTTGATCAAATCATCTCCGAAAAGTGTGACTTTCTACTGTTACGCCTAATGCAGGAAGACTCATCTAAACACTATCTTGTTCGTCGAGAAGATCAGCAACAACTTGCCAAGTTACTCAACTGGCATAGCCAACAAACAAGCAGCCAATTATTCTTAATTCAAACAAAGGATAGTTCTGTAATAGCCGATAACTTTGAACAAGAAATTACACACGTTTCTCATGTAGATCCAGAATCTGCACAGCTACTTACCCAGCGTTTGAACGCAATTTCACATATTGCTTGCGTCACAAATATTAGCTCAAGTTGCCAACATCTTGCCCAGGCAACACATCTCGATGAGCCTGCATCATCAAATGAACATTGGCAAGGCATCATTCCTGAGCCGACAGAGTTTAGACATCATATTCAACGAGACAAACAACGCTTTGTTATTCGTACGAATATTCAACTCCACAGTCCTCAGATAAATGGCCCTTTAACACTCATCACATCAGATGTTTCAGATTCTGGGCTTTCTATCAGTTTGCCAGACGATCATGATTTAAAAATAGGCTCGAGAGTCACTATTGATTTTGTACGTTGGCAGACTCAAACCAACAAAGTAGATTTAACACAACTGCCATACTTTGTTAGAAACAAAAAATACAGTTCAGGAAACGCTTATTATGGCTTAGAGCGTGACGTTTACAGTTCCAATATGAGTATTAATCGGTTTTTTACAACAACAATTGACAACAACAAAGAGCAACTTGTAGAAAATAATGCTGATGTTCTCATTAGCCAAGAAACCAAAATATTGTCTTCAACTCTAGCTCAGCAACTGACGACCACCTCATTCTATTTAGCTATAGAGGATGACAAGTACCGACATATACAAGCAGTATCCACTCCAAAGTCTGATTCTGTGCAAGACGCTCAACTATGGCAAGAAATGCAAAAACACGTGCTTGCAATGTCTGAACTATTGAATGAGGTGTCTGATAAGACAGGTTCATCGCCAAGCTTTGGTTTATATTGCTATCAAGATAAACAAGGAATATGGCGAATTCAAGCAGACTACGCATTATCAACGCCAGCCCAAAAGTCGTTATTTATTAATCAGGCCCTACATTATGAGAAGCATGCTTTTTATCACTGCACGCTAAGCCCTATTGAAACTGACGTAATCGATCAAGAAGGCGACCTCAATCAGACTCTCTTACAATTAAGACCCCATCATCCACATAAGGTCAAACAAATCAGAGAGACGCTACATAGTATCTTTGCTGTCGGAGAACTCATTGATATTACCGATATCATCAAAGCAAATTATCAGTCATCATAAAAATAGAATGACCTAGATTGCGTTAGGGTTAGCTTAACCTGCAACCTTCATCTTATCGATCCACACAGAGCCTGTTTGAGTATTTCCTCGCTTCACGACATCATTACCAACAGCTTGGATCCCCATAAACATATCTTTTAAATTACTGGCAATGGTAAATTCATCGACGGGATATTGAATTTCACCATTTTCAACCCAAAAACCTGCAGCACCTTGAGAGTAATCCCCTGTCACAATATTGACTCCCATTCCCATGGTTTCAGTTATAACAAGACCAGTGCCCATTTCTTTGAGTAATGCAGCAAAGTCTAAATCACCACTATCAATCGTCAAATTATGCACTCCACCAGAATTTGCAGTGGTTTCCATATTGAGCTTTCGTGCAGAATAACTATCTAAAACATAACCTTTCAAAACACCATCTTGCACAATATCTCGTGTTTGAGTTGTTACACCTTCACCATCGTAGGCAGAACTTCCCAGTGCTTTTAATAAATAAGGTTGCTCATGCACATGAATAAAACTGGGGAAAATCTGTTTGCCTAAGTGATCAAGTAAAAAGGTTGATTTCCGGTATAAAGCACCACCACGAATAGCACTGATTAATTGACCAAATAGTGATGGCGCAATTTCAGCTGCAAAAATAACAGGGTAACTGCCTGTCTTCACCGTTTTGGCATTAAGTCGACCTAGTGTATTTTTTGCAGCCCGTTGACCAATCGCTGATGCTGACTCTAAATCTGCAGCATCTCGAGCAATGCCATACCAATAATCACGCTGCATACCTCGCTCATCATCGGCAATTAGCGTACACGATACACTATGGCGTGTGCTGGTTGAACTGCCGATAAAACCATGACTATTTGCATAGATCCGTCCACCCTGGTGACTTGATACGGTGGCCCCTTCTGAATTAGTAATTTGTTGATCTAATTCAAACCCAGCGTGTTCACATTCCATGGCAATTTCAATCGCCTTTTCTGCCGATAGTTGCCAAGGATGATATAAGGACAGGTCTGGAAATTCTGTCGCCATTAAATTTGCATCTGCTAATCCTGCAAATTCATCTTCTTGTGTGTGCTGAGCAATATCACACGCTGCCTTAACCGCATCTGAGATAGCACTAGGGCGAAGATCAGTTGTGCTAGCTGAAGCCTTTGTCTGCCCAAAATAAACCGTTATTGCCAAGCCTTTATCATTGTTATGTTCTAAGGTTTCAACATCACCTTGTCTAACAGTGACAGATAAACCTGCACTATGGCTGACGCCAACTTCAGCCTCACTTGCACCTTGTAATGCTGCTTGCTGCAATGCAATCTCGGCCGCATCTTCTAGTGGCGTATTATTTATAGTTGTCGTCATAAAAACCTATTTAAATATCTTATTTATTACACACAGGACAATTCGGATCTTGTCGCAACGTCATTTCTTGCCATGACATCGATAAGGCATCAAAGATCATTAATCTTCCTGCCAAGCTTTCCCCAATACCTGTTATTAACTTTATTGCTTCCACCGCTTGCATACTACCAATAATGCCTAATAAGGGAGATAACACACCGCTTTCTGAGCACGTTTGCTGTAATTCGCCTTCATCTTGGTACACACAACGATAGCAAGCACTTCCTTCGTTTCGAGAGTCATATACGGTCACTTGCCCTTCCATTCTAATGGCTGCACCGGACACTAACGGTACTTTACACATTTGCGTGACTTCATTGAGTAAAAACCGCGTTGCAAAATTATCACTACAGTCAACAACAACATCAGCTCGCTTAACTATCTCTATGAGTGTCTGCTTATTTAACCGCGTTGTTTTAACATCAAGCTGGCACTCATTATTGATAGCCCTAATGCTCTCAGCAGCTGATTCAACTTTAAGCTGATCAATGTTTTCTTCACTATGAATAATTTGACGTTGTAAGTTTGAAATTTCAACCTTGTCATCATCTACGAGAGTTAAATGACCAACACCTGCAGCAGCGAGATACAAAGCAACAGGCGAACCTAAACCTCCAAGGCCAATAATGAGCACGTGGCTATCTAATATTTTTTGCTGCCCAATAATATCAATCTGAGGAAGTAATATTTGGCGGCTATAACGTAATAATTGATCGTCATTCATAATTTATATCTGAAAATCGTAATGCGGCATATTATACCGGCTGCTGCCCCATAACAACGCGATCATTATCACCATAATCTTTATGTGATGAGATATTAATAAAACCCGCTTCAGAAAATAACAGCTGCACTTGCTCTGCTTGATGATAACCGTGCTCAATAAGCAACCAGCCTGCTGGCTTCAAACATTGCTTCGCTTGCACAACAATATGTCGAATATCATCCAAGCCGTCCGCTCCGGATGCCAAGGCACTCATTGGTTCAAAGCGTACATCTCCTTGAGATAGATGTTCATCATCCGCTTCAATATACGGGGGGTTACTCACCACCATATCTAAACAGAGGTCTGTGATGGCGCAAAGCCAAGAGCCTTGCCAAAATTGCACATTACTTATTTGATTGTTAACCGCATTGGCTTTTGCCACCTTCAAGGCAGGTGCAGACTCATCACATGCAAAGACACGTGTACTTGGCATTTCTTGCGCTATAGATAAAGCAATGGCGCCCGAGCCAGTACCCAAGTCAGCCACCATCATATCGGGCTCTATAGCTTCTAGTGCTAATGAGACTAATAACTCCGTATCGGGTCTTGGAATTAAGGTATCAGCAGTTACTTTTAAATCAAGAGACCAAAACCCACGCTGTCCCGTGAGGTGGGCAACGGGCCTTCCTTGCTGTCTCTGTTCAATTAATGTCTCAAACTGCGCTTTCTGTTCACCTGTTAAGCTCTTTTCAGGCCAAGTATGAAAATAACTCTTTGAACATGTTAAGACATACCCAAGCAAAACTTGGCTATCAATTTCTGGACTATCAGAATCAGTCAGTATAGAGCGACCATAAACTAATGCTTCAGCAATGTTCATTTACACAATAACAGCAATCAAAAGCCCCACGACAACAACAGCTAAGCCCACTGTAAATTTCTTTAACATCGCCACTTGTTCAGTAAGCTGATCAATGGATTCTTCATCTTGCTCAAGTAATGATTGCGCTGCAAGTTGCTTGTTTACCATGCTATTTACGATGGGGTTGATCACCGTATTGGTATGTTGATGCAGAGACAGGTTTATCATATTCTCAATCTCATTACGTGCTGGCCCCTGCTCAGCAACATTCACTTTAGACTCAATCACTGGTACCGGTGCTGATGCATTATCTTTAACGATGGGTAAAACAATCTCTGTAAGATTTGCTGCTAAATATTCAGTACAAATTGGAGGAATAAGTTGCTCTAACTGTGCGCTTAATTGCGTGCCGAGATCTTCTTCTTGGTCGCCAAGCCACTCTTCACCTTTTTCAGATAAAAACAGGGTCACTTGCCCAGTAATATCAGCCTCATCAACAACAACTTGAACAGCCTGAGAAGCCGCGTCTATGGCCATTTCTTGTACAAGCACAGTGCATGTTTGTTTTGCCGTTTTTTCTGCAAGCTGCTCTGTTTTAATCTTTAACTTATCAGTGAGTCCTTCGAGTACTGCTCTCAAGTGAGAATCCACATGTTCTTCAATTAAATTTTCAGCCATATCACCGGCAATTTGATGACTAATATCTTCTGCTATCTCACGTACTTCTTGCTTTATTTTTGGCAATAAACTTTTCTCAACTGTTGCCAAGATACTCGCAACTAATGCGCCCTCATTGATTGAAGGCTCATCTTGTGGTTTAACGGGTGCTGCTTGCTCTACCACAGGGGTCATTCTTTCCACATCAGATAAAATTTTAGCTAATATTTCTGCAACGGGGGGTTTTGTTAAAGCCGTAATGGCACCAGCACTCACCGCCTTACTTTTATCTTCTTCCGTGTCATTCCCTGTACAAATAATGACAGGGATATTACTCAGGGCTGGGTCCGCTTTAATTCTCTGTGTTGCTGTTAGGCCATCAATTCCGCCCATCATGACATCCATAAAGATAATATCGGGGCGAGTATCACCAGTCTGCAGAAACTCAATGGCTTCTTCTCCACTGCCTAGCTCAATCACATCAACCTGATAGGTTTTCAGCAACTTTTTTAATGTCATACGCGCGACACGAGAATCATCCACTACTAACGCTATTCTTTGCATACTGTTTACCTTAAAAATGGTTACTTAATGTTTACCATACACGATAAGCATCTAAATTGACCTTCGTGACATACTGACCCAGCATAATGACTTCGCCTTGATAACGTTGCTGCATATCGCTCGCAAACTCAAAAAAATACGTTCGTTGAAATTGAATTCGACCTCGGCTATTTCGTTTCAACCTCAGACTTTTCCAACCAACTGTATCATTTAGGAATGAAACTTCAGCGCGATTACAGCTATTTTTTGCCGCTTGAATCGCAGCTTCAGCAGCCCCTCGGCTATCCCACCAAAACCATGCTAAACCAAACAATAACAAAATGGTTAACCCATTATCAATCACCCTAAGTCTCCCCACATTGTTTGCACAACAGCTAACGCTGCGACCGTTGCTGTTTCTGTTCTTAAAATTCGCGGCCCAAATCTAACCGATTGATAATGAGCAGCATTTGCTTGCACTATTTCTTGTTCACTCAAGCCACCCTCAGGACCAATCAATAATGCAATGTCATCGTGTTTATCTAATTCTGTAAACCCTGTTTCTGCTAAGGGGTCTAATACTAACTGGCATAGTACCTTATTATCACTTAAGGCATCTTCCAAAGACATAATTGGCGTTAATTCAGGCAAGATACTGCGGCCACTCTGTTCACACGCACTCACCATAACACCTTGCCAATGTGCTAAACGCTTATCTGAACGTCCTCCCGATAACTGAACATTGCAGCGCTCTGTCACAACGGGGATGACTTTATTAACGCCCAACTCAACCGCTTTTTGTAATGCATAGTCCATTCGTTCACCGCGAGAAATACCTTGTAATAAGGTGATATTTAGCGGTGATTCATTCTTTACGGAAATCTTACTTCCTAGGCGAACTGATGATGTTCGCTTTGAAACCTGTTCAAGAACCGCTTCAACCTCTCCGCCGTTGCCATCAAAAAGACGCAGTGCATCACCTTGTTTTAAGCGCAGAACCTGTACAGCATGGCGATGAGCAGCATCGGGCAATGTGAATAGTTCAGCATCTTGTTCTAGTTCTGGACAATAAAATCGTGTAATTCGCATTTCTCTGCATCATTAATTAGTAACTTATCTATTTAGTTTACAGGGTGATGACTACGGTTGAAATACACGAGTAGATTTTAGCCCTCTACATTAAGAATAACGTGGGCATTGTAGGGTTGCTATACTTTACCAATGGATATTAATTTACAACTCATAAAAGAAATCGTTATTGCCGCCAGCAAAGCAGAGTTACATCCTCGTTTTAATGCTGTTGAGCGTGCCTACAAACCCGATGGTAGCGTCGTCACAGAGGCGGATCTTGTTATGCAGGAGACCTTAATAACTCATCTATATTCAGCCTATCCTGATATCGAATTATTAGGTGAGGAAATGACAGCTGATCAGCAACACGACTTATTATCATCAGGTAAATCATTATGGTGCTTAGATCCCGTTGACGGCACCAGTAATTTTGCAGCAGGTTTTCCCTATTTCACCGTATCTTTAGCGTTAATCGAAAAGGGAGAGGTTAGCTTAGCCCTTGTTTACGATCCTATTCGTGATGAATGTTTTTCAGCTCAACGCGGCCAGGGCGCTTACCTAAATGAACAGCGCTTATCGACAAAAGAAACAGGACTCGCTTTAACAAAAGCCATTGCACTGATTGACTTTAAACGCCTAACACCAGAACTGGCAGTGCAACTCGTCACTAAGATACCTTATGCTTCACAACGTAGCCTAGGTTCTATTGCATTAGAGTTATGCTGGATTGCGGCTGGTCGCGGACATATTTACCTTCATGCTAAACAACATTTGTGGGATTATGCCGCTGCACACCTCATCTTAAAAGAAGCAGGTGGATATGCCTGTACTCTAGAAGGGAAAGCATTATCCGTGGAGAAATTAACACCTTGCTCAACGGTTGCAGCACTCGATAGTTCACTCTTTAAGCAATGGTGTGACTACCTAAATATTAGCCTAGATCAGTGATTATTTATCCTGATTGGCCAGCACCTGACACCGTCAAAGCCATTAGCACCACCCGCCAAGGGGGCGTTAGCCTACCCCCATACCATAATCTCAATTTAGGTGACCATGTTGGCGATCAAGAAATCGCCGTAATTAGAAACCGCGATATTCTTACAACTCAAGCAGCACTGCCTGAATCACCGCGATGGGTAAAACAAGTTCACGGCACAACTGTCGCCTTAGCATCGACGTGGCAGCAAGGTGATGAAGCAGATGCCATCGTAAGTAAGCAAGCCAATCAAGTCTGTCCCATTATGACTGCCGATTGTTTACCCATTTTGTTGTGTAAGCAAAAAGGCGAACAGGTTGCCGCAATTCACGCTGGCTGGCGTGGACTTGCTGCCGGTATTATTGAAAAAACAGTGGCTCATTTTAACGAACCAGCAAAAGACATCATGGCTTGGTTAGGCCCTGCTATTGATCCATTGCACTTTGAAGTCGGCCCCGATGTTTACCAAGCATTCACTGCTCATTCTGCCGAGGCTAAGTGTGCATTTGTACAAACAGATTCTATGCATTACCTTGCTGATATATACCGACTAGCAACGCAGCGTCTTAATAACGCTGGGGTTCATGCTGTGTTTGGTGGAGACTATTGCACGGTGTCAGATCCAACACTTTTTTTCTCTTACCGGCGTGATGGAATTACTGGCAGAATGGCATCAATGATCTGGATTACGCCTAAATAAGGTATGATCACCCAATTAACAACCCCATAGCTGGAATAAGATGGAATTATTACTTTGGATTATTGGCTTTAGCTTAATTGGTGGCCTATTAAGCGTCGTATTTGCATCGTCATTTCTATTGCTCTCGGAAAAGTCTCGAACACTAGCGGTACCGCACCTCGTCAGCTTTGCTATCGGTGCTTTGCTTGGTGCTTCATTATTGGGTTTAATCCCCCATGCATTAGAACCCGAGTTTAATGTTGATCCCCATGATATCGGCTTAACACTGTTGCTCGGCTTACTCAGCTTTTTTGTACTTGAAAAGCTAGTTCTCTGGCGACATTGCCACCACGATCATTGTGATGCTCATGACCCTGATCCCTCTGGCCATCATCATGATGACAAAACAAAAGCAGCCGGTACGTTAATTCTTATTGGCGATGCCATTCATAACTTTGTCGATGGTATTCTCATTGCCGCGGCATTTTTAACAGATACTCACCTCGGTATCGTCACTGCCCTAGCGATTGCTGCCCATGAAATTCCTCAAGAACTGGGGGATTTTGTTATTTTATTACACAGCGGTTATAGCCGTAAAAAGGCACTGTTCTTTAATATTCTTTCCAGTCTCGGTACGGTTGTCGGTGCCATCATTGCCTACTTCTTGTTAGCCGACATGCAGTACCTATTGCCTTATATTCTAGTCATTGCAGCATCAAGTTTTATCTACATTGCAGTGGCAGATTTAATCCCCGGATTACACAATAAAGTAAAGCCATCTGAGACCTTGCAACAGATCTCACTTATTGCTGCAGGCACACTCTTTATTTATATTGCTCATAGCACATTACACTAAAGACTCATGTCTCAGCCTATTACAAAAATCCTTATTATCGGCCCATCATGGATAGGCGATATGGTGATGGCACAAGCATTATTTAAAGCAATTAAAGCCGACAATCCTCAGGTCTCAATTGATGTTTTGGCCCTAGCATGGACCAAACCATTATTAGAACGCATGCCCGAAGTTAATAAAGCGATTATCATGCCTATTAGCCATGGTGTATTTGGCTGGAAAATGAGAAAGCAACTGGGCCACTCATTACGCAAAGATAACTATGACCAAGCGATAGTTCTACCCAACTCTTGGAAGTCGGCTCTCATTCCTTGGTTTGCTAACATTCCTGTTCGAACAGCTTGGCGTGGTGAAATGCGTTATGGCTTGATTAACGATATCCGTACGTTAGATAAACACGCATTACCTATGATGGTACAACGCTATGTCTCTTTAGCTTACCCAGCATCACAATCACATGCGGCGCCAAGCTATCCCACGCCACTAATGATTGCTGAGAGCCCCTCACTTGAATATCTAATACCCTTAGCAGCCAAGCAAAAAAGACTCATCTTTTGCCCTGGTGCTGAATTTGGGCCAGCCAAACAATGGCCTGCAACACACTATGCAGAGCTCGCTAATACATTACTTGCCCAAGACTGGCAGTTACTCATCTTAGGTTCTGAAGCAGATAAAGCCATTGCCGATGAAATTACCAGCCTAATTGAAGCGCCCGTTCCAGAGGCTACATTTAACCTGTGTGGAAAAACAGCACTTAGTGATGCCATTGATTTATTGGATACTGCAGACCTAGTGATTTCTAATGACTCAGGCTTAATGCATATTGCAGCGGCATTACAAAAACCACTTATCGCACTCTATGGCCCGACATCACCAAGCTTTACACCTCCACTCGCAAGCAATGCCCAGATTATTCAACGCGATGTTGACTGCGGCCCTTGTTTTCAACGAACGTGTCCAGAAGGCCATCATCGCTGTATGCAAGAAATTGAAAGCACACAAATATTACGACTAATCGACACTCTTGAAGAGCAATAATTAATGACTCACGCTAACCAGAATTTATCTAAAGTCAGATTGTTTACAGCCTTACTAAGTCTAGTATTGTCTGTACTTGCATATTATCTCGATGACGTCATTAACCGCGATGGAATTTTATATATGGATATGGCAGATGCCTATCTGCAAAATGGTCTCTCTGCCACCGCTAAACTTTATAACTGGCCTTTTTTCTCTATTCTCGTTGCCTATGTTCATCAGCTAAGTAGCTTTTCATTTGAGCTCAGTGGCCAAATAATCAATACCCTGTTATTTGTTCTTTTCACTGATAGCTTAGTCTTACTCAGCAGCAAAATTCTGCCTACACCACGACAGCTTGTTATTGCTGCCGTACTTATACTTAGTTTTTATTCGATCAATGAATATCGTGACTATATCATCCGAGATATTGGCTATTGGGCCTTCTGCAGTTTAGCCTTGTACCGTTTTATTCGCTTCTTAGAAGCACCGAATCTCCGTAACGCAACGTTTTGGCAGCTTGCCGCAGTCATAGCAATACTGTTTCGTATTGAAGGCGCGGTTATTTTACTAGGCCTACCCCTCTACTTATTCCTTGACCACCCTCCTGTAAGGGCCATAAAAAACGTCTTGCAACTTAATTATTTATTACTTGCAGTTACAGTTATTATCGCCATTTTCACTCTAGGCCAATCAGATATAACGGCAGCCTTTGGTAAAATAAATACGCTGCTTAACTATATAAACGTCGATTCATTTCTATCTAGATTCAATAACAAAGCAGATATTATTGGCAGTCAGGTATTAGTTCGGTTTTCAGCAAACTATGCCGGCCTTGTCTTAGCATCAGGTTTAATCGTAATGCTGGCCGTTAAACTGTTCAAGGCCCTTTCTATCGGCCTTGTTACGCTCTATATTGCCAGTATCTGGCAACAAAGAAACCAGGCGTTAATCCCACATAAATACCGTCGATTACTGGTTTATTTTGCTGCATTGAATATCCTCATTCTGCTTGTTTTCCTCTTTCAAAAATATTTCTTGGTTACACGCTATGCAGTGGTGGCATTAACCAGCTTATTCCTGTTAATGTTGCCTCGAATTTGTACAAGTATCGAAACATTATGGCTAGGCAAAAAGAAATTATTATTGTCCCTTGTTGCCGTAATCCTTCTCCTTGGACTTATTGACAACCTCACACAGTCCAACTCTAAAGTATTCATTAAAAATACTGCCATTTGGGCAGCTCAAAACCTACCAGAAGAAAGCCTCGTGCTCACTGATGATGAGTTTATTCGCTATTACTTTAATAGCCATCAGCCAAAATCAACACTCTCGAAAAATGAGATTACGTCTTATCGTGACTACAATTATCTTATTATTGTTGAAAAGAAACGAAATAAAGCGCGCAGCACACTGGCTAATGCCATAGACTTAGAGCCTATTTATAATAATGAAAACAAACGTGGAGACAGCGCTACCATTTATAAAATTATTACAGACTAATAATACATAATTGACGTAGTGCTCCAGGGGGTAAATTTTACCTGTCCTAGCTAACAACATAACCGCAGGAATGACAATGTCTGAATATTTTGGAGATAATTGGAAAGACACTCTAATAGCCAATAATTTAGCAAGCTTCGATCAAATCTGGGACTTAAAAGCCGACTGGTTTGAGGAGCCTAATATCCGTCGTGGAGGCTGGAGTGGTGTTGTAAAAATTGATCTAGATACGCCTAATGGGAAAGTAGGCGTTTTTATCAAGCGTCAGGAAAACCATATTACCAAAACCCCTTTCCACCCTATCAAGGGCCGCCCGACGTTTGAACGTGAGTTCAAAAATATTCTTAGACTGCGCAAGCATAAGCTGCCAACATTAGCCCCCGTTTACTTTGCAAAAAGAACAATTAACGGCGATCTTCAAGCCATTCTTGTTACGCAAGAGTTAAGTGGTTATATGCCGCTTGAATCAGATGACTTTTTGTCAGGTAACGTATTCAAGAACAAAGAGCACAAGCACCGCTTATTCAAATCAGTCGCCACTGTGTTGCGTGATATGCATCACCATCATTATCAGCATAACTGTTTTTATTTGAAGCATATCTTTGTCAAACCAGTTGGCGACGCCTGGGATGTAAAAATTATTGATCTCGAAAAGTTGAAATGGTCTTTTATCAAAAATAAAGCTATTTACCGAGATTTATTAACACTACACCGTCATGCTCAATCATGGTCAAAAAAAGACCATCTCGCTGTTTTTAAATATTACGTCGAAGAAGATAAACTCTCTGATAATTCAAAAGCGCTTTGGCATGCCGTCGAAAAGAAAATGTTGAAAAAAGGTAGATAAGCTCAAACGCCTCGATCTTGATATAATGAATTAACTCCCAATAATAAAGAATCACAACCATGATCGTATTAGGCTTGTCTGGCGCAGTAAATCACGATGCTTCTGCTGCGTTATATATTGATGGAAAACTTGTTGCCGCTGCAGAAGAAGAACGATTTCTTCGAGATAAGCACGCTAAAGGTAAAATGCCTTATGAGGCAACGAAATTCTGTCTTGAACAAGCAGGGATAAAACCTGAACAAATCGATATTGTTGCCTTTCCTTATGCAGAAATAGGTCTTAAATCTCCAGCACGTTGGCATTATGCAAAACGACATTGGTATGCACCAGATCGTGCCCTGACCGCTATTTTTAGTGGTAATCGTCGTTACTGGCGTAATCATCGGAATGTAATGAAGCTGCTTGATGATTTAGGTATTGACTCAAAACGCGTTAAATTCGAAGCTGTCGAGCATCATCTTGCCCATGCGAGTAGTGCCTATCACCTAAGCGGTTTTAAAGAAAAAACAGCGATCATCGGCATTGATGGCAAAGGTGAATATGCCACAACCTTCTTTGGTTATGGTGAAAATGGCAAGATCCATAAAATTAAAGAATTCTATGATCCTGATTCTTTAGGTGGCATGTATGGTGCGCTGACCGAATTGCTTGGCTTTGAGATGCTAGATGGTGAATTCAAGGTCATGGGGATGGCCCCTTACGGCAACCCTGATCGTTTTGACTTCTCTCGCTTAATTGACTGTCATGATGGTGAATTTAGAGTCAATACTAAACTTGTTAATACAGTAGGGCTTAGACGTTACAAACAAGATGGAAAAGGCTACTTCTTTAGCCCGAAATTAATTGAATGGCTCGGTCCAATACGTGCCGGTGACGAAATAGATGATCCTTATATTGATTATGCTGCCAGTATTCAAGCCTTATTAGAAAAAACGGCGCTACACCTTATTAATTATTATCTAGGTGATATCATCAAAGAAACAGGTAAAGTCTGTTTTGCCGGTGGAGTTGCACTTAATGTAAAACTAAACCAACGCATCATTGCAATGCCTGATGTGAAAGAGCTTTTTGTTCAACCTGCAGCAAGTGATGCCGGAACGGCTATTGGCGCAGCAAGTTATGCATCTCAAAAGGCCGGCGTCCCTGTTGAAAAAATGGAACACGCCTACCTCGGCCCAGCTTACACAACCGAGCAATGTATTGCTGCATGTGATGCATATCCTAAAGATATCACATGGAAGAAACTGGATAATGTCACTCAACAAACGGCTGAAATTTTACATGCAGGTAACCCTGTTTCATGGTTTCAGGGCCGTATGGAGTTTGGCCCGCGCGCATTAGGTAACCGCAGTATTATCGGTAGCCCAAACCATTCAGGCGTTGCTGATCGTATTAATGCTCAAATTAAATACCGTGAACGCTGGCGTCCATTTTGCCCAAGCATTTTAGATCGCGTAGCTCCTGAAATATTGCAAACGCAGCATCCTAGCCCTTATATGACATTTACCTTTGATGTGGCTGAAGAATGGAAATCTCGCATTCCAGAAGTGGTTCATGAAGATGGTACAGCCAGGGCTCAAATAGTCACCAAGGCCACAAACCCTCGTTACTATGACTTGCTTGAAGAAATAGAAAAATTGAATGGTAATGCTGTTTTATTAAACACATCACTCAACCGCCGTGGTGAACCTATGGTCTGTAGTCCGAAAGATGCACTCAATATGTTCTTTGGCTCAGACTTAGAATATTTAGTGATGGAAGATATTTTGGTTACAAAACCGAACGTATCTTAAAACGATGAAAAAATTAGGCTCATTATTTAGGCGACTTCGCTTAGGTAAAAAGTATAAACACCAATATACTTGTCACCCTAGTTTCAATGTTATTCGCAATGACCAAAACGTCACAATTACCTGGAAGAACAAAACGGTCGCCGATGTCGCTTTAGTCTCATCATTAAAAAATAAATTTAGCCGCCCTTGCTTTACTATCGCGACGGGGCCCTCCTTAAATGATATCGATATAACAAAAATACAGGCCTATGACAGTATCAGTCTAAACTGTGCTGTTCGCCGACTTTCAGAAAACAATATCAAACCAACACATTGTTTAATTGTTGATCATCGTGTGTTTGAAAACCACTGGGATTGCGTCAAAGAATCTATTTTATCAGGTGCTTACTGCTACTTCTCTTATGTTGGTCTATCAAGGATATGTGAGCGCGAACCAGAATTATTAAGGCACGATAATATTGTCCTAATAGAAAATATTGGTAGACAATTTGGCATTGCTCGACTGCCATTAAATGAATTTCAAAAAACGTATAGTAATGATCCTGATATATTCCTTGATTCCACTTTAGCAACGAGAGGGTCAATAGGGTTTAGTAATGATGCCGATAAAGGCTTCTTCTCTGGAAAAACAGTGGCTACATGGGCTGTCCAGTTAGCGTATTACCTTGGTTATCAAAATAACTTTATTATAGGAATGGATCTCGGTGGGACAGGGAAAACTCATTTCTATAACAATGGAAATAATCGACCACCTGACTTTATGAGAGATTATGAGCCGTATATTCGCGTTTGTTTTGAACAAGCAAAGCTGGCCTCCGAACAGCTAGGTTTTTCTATATACAATCTATCGGAACAAAGCTCTTTGCCTCATGAAATAATCCCAAAAATCAGTTATGATGAGGCTCTATCACTAGCAGCTAACAATTAAGAATTTATATGAAAATAATCATTCCACTGCAAACCTGCTCAACTCGTATTCCTAAAAAGAATATTCGTCCATTTTACAATGACGATTCTTTATTTGATATCAAAGCAAAACAAATCCTAGAGTTTGAATCACCTGAAAATGTCTACATTTCTTCAGAAAGTGAAGAAGTTCGCACGCTATGTGATAAATACGGTTTTAACTTTTTACTTAGAGATAAATCATTAACGGGAAATACAGTATTCCAGCCAGACTTGGTCAAAGCATTAACAGATCCAATTCCTGGTGATGACGACATCATGTGGATTCAAGTTACATCACCTCTTTTTCACCAATTTAAAGAAGCGCTAGTCGAATGGAAAAAAGTGCGTGATGATTATGACTCTTTAGTTGCTGTAAAGCCTTTTAAAGGGCATCTACTGGATGAAAAGGGTAACCCTGTAAACTATGGTTTTGGTTACTGGCATAAAGTGTCACAAGATCTTCCAAAACAGTATTCTGTTTTATGGAGTTTATTTATACTCAAACGTGAAACGGTTAATCGCTACCACTATCATATTGGGGTAAATCCATACTTATTTGAAACAGATACAATGGTTGTCGATATTGATTATGAAGATGACTTTGAATTAGCTCGCATTGTTTACGACAAGCTTCATGGTGTTGTTGATTAAAGAAATAAGTTCTCGAATGTCATTTTAAGATCAGACTTGTTCCAATTTTTGAGGAATCTGTTCTTATCTTTCTGAAATGATTTTTTGAATTTATTATTATCAAAATGTTCATGCATGGCATCAAGATCAATCATCATTATCTGGCCTTGCTTATCTAACAAAAGATTGCTTGCTTTCAAATCACCATGGCTTACCTTGTAACGATCTAATAAGTTAAATATCTCTTTAAGTTGTACTAACTCGGCAGGTGTTGGCGATCTTGACTGATACTCATCAAATAATTCCTGCCCATCACTATACTCACAAATCAAATAGGCTCTTTTCCTCAACCATCCAAAACGTTGCTCAATAAACCCCAAAGCTTTTGGTGTTGCAATTCCCATTAGCTCAAGTAAATTCCCATTACGCCATGAAACAGCAGCTCGACTGGGACGGCAACAACGTTTTAACCCATGCCAAACGCTTTTTATATTATATCTTTTTATAACCAGCTGCTTACCTGCATAACTGAGCTTAACAACTGTCGCCGAGTTACCATCTTTAAGTAACTCACCTTGGTTTACTAGGGTATCAATATTGTTAACAAAGTCAGAGCCGACCTCTTCTAGGAATGAACGTCGAAAGGAAAATTGTTGACTGAATGTTTTTTCGTATGCGGTCATCGTGCAGGATCTAAACCGTTTTTTTAAATAAAGTGTCTTACGCTGTTGCCATACTTGATTAACATAAGTTCCAAACTCATCTTGTTCAGCCTGAGCCCAAGACCAGCCTCTTTTTTCATAATAGTGAGCTAACTTATCAATCAAAATCTGTTGCTGTTTCGGAATAAACTGCACAATTAACATGGCTAAATTTTCAAAACTTCGCTGCTTACTTAATGGAGTATTTTCACGCTCGCTTTTCACTGAAGCCAGATCAATCAAAAATAGGCATTCATCAGCAATCAAGATGTTATCTAAATGGAAGTCATCTTGATAAATACCACTATTATGTAAACGAGACACAAGGTCCAATAGATGCTCTGCATACAGCGATAGTAAAGAATGAGCATCCTCAAATGGCTTGGCATGCGCTATAAACGCATAGGCAACAGCAGAATAATCCTCTATGTCATCACTCACAAACTCTAATGGTGCTAGCCGAATCCCTGATTTTTGTGCCAAGCGATAACCTGAAAGCTCTCTTTTCAGCTCGCGTTGACCTTTTTGGGCATTTGAAAATATTTTAATGACATATGACTTCCCCTCAAATTCTGCTTTTACAACTAAACGCTTACCGGGCAAAAGACGTAAAACCTTAGAACACGCATAAGTCTGTCCATCAATATCAATATCTAAATCAAATGGTACCGTCACATTCCGCCCTTGAAGAAAGGATTCGATTTGAACATTTACAGTATCACTTTGCTTCATATCGCTACTTATCACGCAATTTAACGGCTCGTTTTTGGACGTTAGACCAAAAAGGCTTCTGCATTCTCAAGGTATCTCTTAATGATAGTCCTGAATATGCGGTCATAAATCTAAACAAATCACGTTGCGTTAAAGCAACATCAAACGCTGAAAAAAACAAACTGCCAATATCCTTCACCAACCAGCGCTGGGGTACTTTTTTTCTGATTTGAGCTCGGTGCAAATCAATTAAGAATAATTGCGTATCTTCGTTAATGCTATTTGTTTGTTCAAAAGACTGATCTAACAAAAAGTGACATAAGTAGAAATCTCTATGATTCATTCCATTTTCGTGCATTTTCTTAGAAATTAGTGCTATTTTACGTATTAAACGAGATTTATCTTCGAACTTCGGTGGTTTCACCCGCCATTGTTCACCTAAATATTCAAGATTCATGGTATCAACAAGTTCATCGGTGACTAGAAAAGATAATGTTTTTGCAGGGTTAAAACCTTGCTGGCCATAGCCTGCTATCGTCATCGTATCGAGCTGATGTTTTTCTAAAAACCGAATGGCTTGCCACTCATTTTTAGCTCCAATAATAGGGAGCCGTAACTGAAGTAAGTTTTTAATGATTTCACCCCAGCCCACACCTTCATGAAGCTTTAAAAAGTAAGGTTTATTCCCTAATTCAAATTGCAGTGTTCGGCGGCCTTCTTTACTTCGAAAAATCTTACCTTGTTGTTGCTTAGCCATATCAAAGGCACTACTTTCTGACCAATGCTGGGCTAAATCAGGACGTAAATAAAGTTGTTGTTGGGACATTTACTTATTCACCCATGATTCAATTTGGTCGGCACAAAATTCAGCTCTCGATACACTAAGTACTCGTTCGCTACCTTCGCCACGTGGTGGAATTTCAGCCTTCATTGTTAGCGCTCTCAAAAAATGTGACAGCTCAGATAAAACATCATCTTTATCCAACAGAACTGACTCAGCATCATCTTCAGCCAGAAAAGCATAACCACAACAATCGGTGACACATATTGGCAATTTTGCCGCCATGGCTTCTGCAAGCACCATTCCTGCGGCTTCTTTTCGTGCTGGATGAATCAAATAATCTGCGGCTAAATAAAACGGTCGTAATGCTGATTGCCCACCAAAAAAATGATAATCCAAAACCGTCAGTTTCTCTAACTTATCTTGGTATGACTTACGTTTACCTGTACCTACAATCCACAAGGTAAATTTAGACAGTTCGGCCTGTTCAAGTGATGCAAGCGCATCAATAACTCTATCTAAACCTTTTGTTTTGAAGTCTGCAGCAACAAATAACAATACAATTTTATTGCTTTCTTTTAGCTGAGAGTCGCGCCACCGTCTTGCCTCTTGCCATGCTGCTTGATCATAACGAAAGCTATCATCAACACACACGGGCAGTATGACATTATTTTGTTGTGCAATATCAAAAGCAGCTTGATACTGCTGGCGCTGCATATCAGTTAAATAAAAGACGTTTAACTCTGGGTCTGAAAATAAATTTTTTTCAATCTTGGCATAGGTTCGATATCGAGGAAGAAACGTGTTAAAGCCTTTATATTTTGTCGCAGTAAAACAATTATCTGCTGCAAAATAAATATCTAGCCCCAGCATTTTAGTAAACCCAATTACCGCATCAAAATTATTCTTTTCTTTAACTTCAACTAGATACTTTGATAAAGCGTTCATTTGACCGTGATTCGTCTTTTCCTTATGTTCCAATATAAAGTACTGCCAATCAGTGTTTTTTTCACCCTGCCAAGCCGTTGTAATAATCGAAATCTGATGTCCACGCTTCGCCATTGCAGTAACGATAGCAATAAAGTCCCGTTGTGCTCCTCCAAATGGAAAATATTCAGTAATGGCAAACGCAAAATGCATTTTAATTCAGATCCTAAAACGAGTTAAAACAGTGTGTAAATAACGCTCAATAAAATAGTCTCCTTTTGGTGCTAAACCAATAGATGCGCTATCATGGACACTAATATTATCACCTGACAAGCATTAAGAGGTAAGCCGTGTCATTTAAATCAACACTGAGTCGCCACCAAGAAATGGTTGAAGGCTTATATCCACTTGAATCTCAAATTGATGCTCTGATTGAAAACATTAGAAAATGCCTAGCCTCAGGCAATAAAGTCTTGTTTTTTGGTAACGGTGGCAGCGCATCCGATGCCCAACATCTCGCCGCTGAATTTGTTGTGCGTTATTTCAAACAACGTAAACCACTTGCGGCCATTGCGCTCACAACCGATACGTCAATCATTACAGCCCACGGCAATGATTACAGTTTTGACACCATTTTCGATCGCCAAATTCAAGCCTTAGCTAAGCCTGGTGATATTGCAATTGGCCTATCAACCTCAGGTAACAGCGGCAATGTCATTAATGGTTTAAATACCGCCAAACAAGCAGGCTGCATGACGATTGCCTTTACTGGTCAGCAAGGCGGCCTGTTACTTGATACTGCAGATCACTGTATTTGCGTGCCTTCTGCTGAAACCGCACGTGTACAAGAAGGTCATATCATTCTTGGCCATTGGCTATGTGAAGCTTTAGACGAACACTCCGAGCAAGCTGAATAACCCTCGTTAATGTGTAAGCAAACACTCACCACAGATGTTGTCATTATTGGTGCCGGCATTGCAGGTTTATGGCTACATAACCGCCTAAATAGCATGGGGTTTCATGCCCTTCTCTTAGAGAACAAATCTATTGGCAATGCCCAAACATTAAGTTCGCAAGGCATTATCCATGGCGGAGCCAAATATGCCCTGAATGGTATTTTATCTAAAGCAACGCATGCCATTGGCGAGATGCCGGCACGTTGGCAAGCTTGTCTTGCTGGAGAAGGCGATGTTGATTTAACACATGTCAACGTACTTGCTACCCATCAACTCCTTTGGTCTAAAGAACAATTATCATCAAAGATGATGTCATTTTTTGCCAGTAAAGCACTTAGTAGCCGCATGAAAACAGTTGAAAAATCTAAGCAGCCCGCATTATTTCAAGATCCATCATTTAAAGGCACTCTTTATCAACTCGATGAACCTGTTTTAGATATTCCAAGCGTGTTAACCGCCTTAGCCACACCGTGGCAACACCGTATTCTTCACACCGGTCACACTGACGTAAGATGGCAGCAAAATAATGAGGGTGTGCAAGCGCTACAATTAGGTGATGAACTAGATATACACGCACAACACATTGTACTCACGGCTGGTGAAGGTAATGAAAGCTTACTTAACAACTTGGGTATTACAAAACCAGAAATGCAACGTAGACCCCTGCAAATGGTCATGTGTAAAGCCAAAGAACCAGCACAATCATTACCTGCAATTTATGCACATAGCTTGGGTTCAGGCTCCAAACCGATTGCAACAATAACAAGCCATATTGCCGACGATGGCAATATAGTTTGGTATATTGGCGGCAATATAGCAGAAAATGGCGTGGGTAAAACTTTCGACAAACTCACCTTAGAAGCGGCAGAGTTATTACACGATATTATGCCATGGTATGAACTTCCTGAACTTGAATGGGCGACACATGATATCAACCGTGCAGAACCAAAACAGTCAGCCCTTTCACGCCCCGATACTGCCTTTGTAGAATCAAAAAATAATGTCCACATAGCATGGCCTACCAAGCTGGCACTCGCCCCTGATCTTGCTGATAAAATCATTAAGCAACTGACAAAGAAAAACCTAGTGGCAGGAATTCATGAAGATGTAAAAGATCTCCCAACAGCAAAAATCAGCCCAACATTATGGAATAGTGCATTCAAATGAGCTATTTAGAACAACGTAAACAAATTGCAGAAACAGGTGTATTTGTTTCTCCATTAGGATTAGGCACCGTTAAGATTGGTCGAAATACTGCTGTAAAATATCCCACCAGCTTTAAAATTCCAGATGATAAGACGGTATCAGAATTACTTGCTCAAACATGGGGTTTAGGTATCAACCTAATCGACACAGCGCCAGCCTACGGTAATAGCGAGCAACGCTTAGGTGAATTATTAGCTACACAAAAAAATGAATTCATCATCGCCACCAAAGTCGGTGAAACATTCGATGAAACATCAGGTGAATCACACTACAACTTCACTCCAGAATTTATCACTGCCAGCATCAAACAAAGCCTAAAAAACTTACGCAGAGAGGTATTAGACATCGTACTAATTCACTCTGATGGCAATGATAAACACATCATTGAACAAGGTGCATTAGCCGTATTAGCCGATCTAAAACAACAAGGGCTCATTCGAGCTACCGGCATGTCCACAAAGACGGTAGAAGGTGGACTGTTAGCTTTGCAACAGTCTGATTTGGCCATGGTTATGCACAATTTAGAGTATCAGAAAGAACAAGCTGTGATTGACCAAGCCCAGCAAGATAATAAAGGCATCTTCATTAAAAAAGCCCTTGCTAGTGGTCACCTAACACCTGAAAGTGTACAAGAGAACTTCAACCTTATTTATGCAAATCAGGCAGTGAGTAGTGTCATTATCGGAACGATTAATCCGGTACATCTTGAGGATAATGTAGCTAAAGTTTCTTTAGCTTTAAAACTCTAAATTTCTCCACATAGACACGGGGATGCGAAGTTTATAAAAACATTGGCATACCCACGAAGGTGAGAAACCAGCGATACTAGCTACTTGATAAGCCTATAGATTCCCGCTAAAACATGCGGGAATGACGTAGTTTAGATCTACAGTCCTCAATGCTTACCCAAAGTCTCGTTTTTATTGCCCTTGGAAAAAATTTATTCGGTGGGTAAAGCGGATAAGTGTTTGAGCCTAGCGAGTTTTTTCTCACGCCGCAAAAGATGTTGTTTTCATGGAAAAGCGATAATGCCGAGTGCCCTTTGGATGAAACACATCCCTGTGTTTCACTCCTACGGAGTCGCTCCGCGCTCAAAATCTGCTCCTGCAGATTTTTCTTTGGTTCTGTTTCTTTTGGGCAAACAAAAGAAATGAACGCCCCGCGGCAGCGTAACAGACTAAAATTATTATAAGCCCGTAGATTCCTGCTTAAAACATGCGGGAATAACGGTGGGGGTGAAAACCTACTTACCCTGACTAATCTTCTCAACAATAGCCGTAGTAGAACAATTTGGCGTCATGCCCATGACCCGAACTTCGCCACCATAGCCTTCAACGATTTCCCAACCCACCACACCTTTCTTATCATAGTCTCCGCCTTTGACTAAGATGTCCGGCTGAACCTCACGCAATAATGCTTCTGGTGTATCACCTTCAAAACACGTTACCCAATCAATTGAAGCTAACCCCGCTAACACGGCTAAACGCCTGTCTGCTGAATTAATAGGTCGTCCAGCCCCTTTCAGCTTAGCCACTGACTTATCTGTGTTAATGGCTAATACTAAACGATCGCCCTGTGCCCGTGCTTGTTCCAAATAGGCCACATGACCTGCATGCAAAATATCAAAACAACCATTAGTAAATACAACCTTCTCACCACGTTGTTTTGCTTGGTCAACAGCTAATTTAAGTTGTTCAACAGTCACCACGCCAGCAATACTATGATCAGTATTATTCGAGCCTTGATGACGTTGGTATTCTGCCTGTAGTTCTGGACCACTGACTGTGGCCGTACCTAATTTACTCACAACAATACTGGCAGCAACATTGGCTAATGTCACAGCTTGCTCTAAATCTCCACCTGCTGCTAATGTTGCGGCTAAAGTAGAAATAACCGTATCGCCAGCTCCTGTTACATCTGCAACTTCTTTGGCAATCGCAGGTAAATGGAACTCAGGGTGGCCCTTACGAATTAAGGACATTCCTTGCTCACTACGCGTAAGCAGTAAGGCACCAATCTCCAATTGACTAATCAATTTCTGCGCTTTTTCAATTAAGTCAGCTTCTGATTCAACCTTGCCAACCACCGCTTCAAACTCGGTCATATTTGGTGTAATCAAGTCAGCGCCACGATATTTCTCAAAATCAGTCCCTTTAGGATCAACCAAGACAGGAATCGCATGTTGTTTCGCAACAGAAATCCAATATTGAGGATCGGCTAAGGTGCCTTTATTGTAATCAGATAACACCATCACCGACGTATCAGCCATAAAGGGCTCAGCAATATCTTTTAATGCCAGCCATTCTTTACGGCCAAAAGGCGATTCAAAGTCCATTCGAAGTAACTGTTGGTGATTACTGATCACCCGTCGCTTGATAATTGTATTTGTGGTTTCTGAATAATTAAAAGCACAATCAACACCAACAGAATTCAGTTTCTGTTGTAACACTTTAGCGGCATCATCTAATCCTGTAATTCCACAGATCCGACTCTTAGAGCCTAATGATGCGATATTCATCGCGACATTGGCAGCACCACCGGGCAACTCTTCTATGCGTTCAACATTAACAACAGGAACGGGAGCTTCAGGCGAGATACGACTCGCTTTACCATGATAAAAACTATCAAGCATTAGATCGCCGATAACAAGTACTTGTGCGGTATGGAACTGTGGGAATGTATTTTTCATAGCCCTATTTTGCAGGCAAAAGGCTTTCCAGTCTATCCCAAACTTGTTGTGCGCTTATATTTTCCATGCAAACCGGCTCACCATTTACGGCATTATCGAGTGGACATTGCCGTTTGTAACAAGGCGCACACTTAAAGTCACTGATAATATGTTGTTGGTTTTTACCATACGTGCCAATCAACATTGTATCCGTTGCACCATAGAGAGTTACTGCTGGGAGCTCTGCAACAGCAGCTAAATGTGCAAGCCCAGTATCACTGCAGACTGCACCCTCGGCTTTATCCGTAATTGCAGCAACATCATTTAATGATAACCTTGGCAAGGCAAACGCTCGAGGACTAACACTGGCAATCTTCTGGGCACGTTGATATTCCTCATCATTGCCACACGGTAATAAAACTGAATAGCCCTGTTCAACTGCTTTTTCCACCAGCAATTGCCATGATGCTAATGGCCATAACTTGGTTATCCAGCTAGCATTATGTACAAAAAGTAAGTATTTATCAGGTAGCTCAAAGTCTAGCCTTGGTAAGGGATAAGCACTTAAATCAACACCATAATCAGCAGGCTTATCTGCTAAATCATATTTCAATGCCTGGGCCATTAGCTCACGCATTTTTTCAATTGAATGCTGTTTAATATTGACGGTATAGCGATATTTATAGGCCCAATGAGCAGGCTTTTCACGACAACAATCCTTATCTAATCCGTGCACATCACCTTTACTCAGCCAAGAAACAGTGGCACTTTTAAGGTTACTTTGCAGATCGATAACAACATCATAATCTTGCTCATTTAGCTGTTGATAAAAATCAGATAAACGTCCATCTTTCCATGCTGAAACAGGCTGCTTTTTCCACTGCCTATGTGCTGTTTTGATGACTCGTTTTACATTGGGATGCCATAAAGGCACATCAGAAAATGCTTGATCGACAACCCAATCAAATTCAATATTAGGAATCGCCTTTGCAGCATCTGTAATCGCTGGCAAGGCGTGCATTAAGTCGCCCATAGAGGTGAGCTTAATAATTAAAACTCGCATATCAGTGATACTTATTCTTTGTCATCCTCGCGCAGGCGGGGATCCATGGACAGTTAATAGAGCCATAGTCGTTAGATTCCCGCCTGCGCGGGAATGACGGAAATCTAGTTATCACGGTGCTGTTTAAGGATCTTCAAGAAAGCATCAGGGTTCTTAATTTGGGTTAACTCACCTTCACGTGGGAACAGTTTATCTTGCAACCGTGATAGCCAAAAACGCAATGCTGCAGCACGTAATACCAAGTTAATATTTTCTTGCTCTTTATCCGTCAATGGACGTTGTTTACCGTATGACACCATCAATGCCTGATAACGTTCTGAATCAATTAGACCATTGTCATCGACACACCAATCATTGATAGCAACGGCCAAGTCATAAAGCAGGTATTCATCACAGGCATAATAAAAATCAATAATGCCTTTTAATTCATCACCATCAAATAGTGCATTATCTCGAAACAAATCAGAATGTGTCACACCAAATGGCAAGTCTAAGTCGGCATAGTTCGCTTGAAAGGCTAACTCATCTTTTAATACTTCAGCTGAATTAGAATCTAATAATGGCAGCACGGTTGCAGCCATATTTTGGCGCCAATCAGGTCCACGCTCAGTTGTTCTATGCGCTTCAAATGATTGTCCAACACGATGCATTTGGCCCAAAACTTGGCCAATTTCTTGGCATTGAGCAACACTAGCAATCGCGCTAACGCCACGACCAGACAATCGCATAACCAATGCTGCAGGTCGACCGCATAAAGTTTTCAGATAGCGACCTTGCGTATCAGCTGCAGGATGTGCGGATGGAATATCATGTTGGTAGAAAAAGGTCATCACATCTAAGAAGTAACCTAATTCATCAAACTCATGCTGTTCAAATAAAGTGAGAACAAACTGAGCTTGTTCTGTATTGACAAAATAATTGGTATTTTCAATACCGTCACTAATGCCTTCATAAGACACTAATTCACCCACGGCATAATCGCTCAAGAACGCGACTAACTCGTCACGTCCGACTTCTGTATAAACTGACATAGTAAGCTGAACCTAAAAACGTGGTTTTACCACTCAAGTAAAACCCAGTTAGGTACTATATGGCCTGCTAACTCATGCTGCTGAGATTCTAATGAACCATCACCATCTGTATCCATAAAGTAATATGGGACACCAATAGTCGGCGTCACTTTAATCATATAAAGTTGACCATTGACACGATATTCTTCAATTGTGCGGTCATCTTTCTGAATAATATTAATTTCAGGTTCAATTGTTTGACCATCCATTAATGGTTCAGGAAGAACAGGTGGCTGAGCCACATCCCCTGCAGCAAAAACATTTGCTGACATAATTAATGCCACAGCGCATACAATAGACGAAAGAGGTGTTTTATAAAACATGGTCGTACTCCGAAATAGTTCTCATAAAGATAGCATTTCCGATACGATGATTAAAGCATCAATTCACACTTAACTAATGTAATAACACGCTTATGAATCCAACTGCACCGTTTATCCTCGTTGATGGCTCGTCTTATCTATATCGTGCTTATCATGCCATGCCACCACTCACCAATGCCGAAGGTTTGGCAACTGGTGCTGTTTATGGTGTTGTTAATATGTTGCGCAGATTATTACGCGACTACAAGCCCGAACTTGTTGCTGTCGTTTTTGATGCCAAGGGAAAAACATTCCGTAATGATCTGTATTCGGAATATAAAGCGACTCGTCCGCCCATGCCCGATGATTTGCGCGAACAAATAGAGCCTCTTCACGATGTTGTGCGAGCAATGGGCTTTCCATTGTTGATGGTTGAAGGCGTTGAAGCTGATGATGTTATTGGCACATTGGCTCAACAAGCCACCGACCTCAAAATAGATACCGTCATATCTACTGGCGATAAGGATATGGCGCAGTTGGTCAATGAACATGTGACATTAATCAACACCATGAGTAATACCACAACGGATATTCAAGCAGTGCAAGATAAATATGGCATTGCTCCTAACCGCATTATTGATTACCTCGCACTCATGGGCGATAAAGTCGACAACATTCCTGGTGTGCCCAGTGTCGGCCCTAAAACAGCAACCAAATTATTACAGCAATACGACTCATTAGAAGGTGTCATTGCCCATGCTAATGAAGTGAAAGGAAAAATGGGTGAGAAATTACGTGATGCCGCCGCAGACTTGCCATTATCATATGAACTGGCAACGATTAAACTCGATGTTGAGCTTAATGACACACCCACAAGCTTGCAGTTAAAGCCCCAAGATAATATCGCTCTATTAGATTTATTTAGAAATCTTGAGTTCAAAACATGGACAAAAGAATTAGCTAAAGCAGACAATAATAGCGATGTAAGTGCTGCTACATCAGTCACCACTGTCCCTGCTGAATTTACGCCACCAGCACCACCAGAAAAGCAAGATTATGAAACGATTCTTACTGAAGAACGCCTACAGCATTGGTTAACTGTATTAAAAGAATCCGATCTATTTGCCTTCGATACAGAAACTACCAGCCTCAACTATCTTGATGCGCGCATTGTCGGATTATCCTTTGCGGTCACAGCGGGCGAAGCAGCCTATTTACCACTTACACATGACTATATGGGGGCACCTGAACAATTAGATATTGATCATGTTCTTAATTTATTCAAACCCTTATTAGAAGATCCACAACAATTCAAAGTCGGGCAAAACCTTAAATACGATCGCCATATTCTGCTTAATCATGATATTGATCTGCAAGGCATTCAGCATGACACCATGCTGCAATCCTATGTATTAGATAGCACTGCAACACGGCATGATATGGACTCCCTAGCTGAGAAATATCTCAACCGCAGTACCATTCACTTTGAAGATGTCGCTGGCAAAGGTAAAAAACAACTGACCTTCAACCAAATAGATTTAGAACAAGCAGCGCCTTATGCTGCAGAAGATGCAGATATCACACTGCAGCTACACCATGCATTATGGCCTCAACTACAAGCCGTTCCAGAATTAGAAAAAGTTTACACTGAACTTGAAATGCCTTTATTGCCTGCTATCAATCGTCTTGAACGTAATGGCGTAAATATTGATATTTGGATGTTACAACAACAGAGTGATGAACTAGGTCACAAACTCGATGCGCTCGAACAGCAGGCTTTTGATATTGCAGGGGAAGAGTTCAACCTTGGCTCCCCCAAACAACTCGGTGCTATTCTCTATGAAAAACTCGAGCTCCCGATCTTGAAAAAAACACCTAAAGGTCAACCTTCTACTGCAGAAAGTGTTTTACAAGAGCTCGCTGATGACGGTTATGACTTACCACAAGTTATCATGCACTATCGTAGCTTAAGTAAACTCAAATCAACGTATACTGATCGTCTGCCTGAACAGGTCAATAGAACAACAGGACGTGTTCATACCTCATATCATCAGGCAGTAACAGCAACCGGTCGATTGTCATCCTCTGATCCTAATTTACAAAATATTCCTATTCGAAGTGAAGAAGGACGCCGCATTCGTGAAGCCTTCATCCCGCCAGAAGGTTACACCCTATTGGCAGCCGATTATTCTCAAATCGAATTACGCATTATGGCGCATTTGTCTCAAGATGAAGGTCTACTCAAGGCGTTCTCTGCTGGTGAGGATATTCATCGCCATACTGCTGCAGAGATCTTCAATGTCTCATTAGATGACGTTACAACAGATCAACGACGCAGTGCTAAAGCCATCAACTTTGGGTTGATTTATGGCATGTCTGCACATGGTTTATCCAAACAACTGGGCATCGAGCGTCATCAAGCTGCAGACTATATGACTACCTATTTTGAACGCTATCCAGGTGTAAAACAGTATATGGATAGCACCCGAGATCAGGCGAAACTTGATGGCTATGTTGAAACATTATTTGGTCGTCGACTGTTTTTACCTGAAATCACTTCTAGTAATGGCATGCGCCGTCAATATGCTGAACGCACAGCAATCAATGCGCCAATGCAAGGAACGGCAGCCGACATTATTAAACGTGCAATGATTAATATTTACCACTGGTTAAAGAGTGAAGATTCTGCTGTTCGCATGATTATGCAAGTGCACGATGAACTGGTCTTTGAAGTTCCTTTAGACCAAATTGATGCCACAAAAGAAAAAGTAGAGCAGTTTATGATGAATGCCGCAGAGCTGGATGTGCCACTAGAAGTCGGCATGGATATAGGTGATAACTGGGAACAAGCACACTAATTGTATTCTCAGCCAAACATCATGAGGATACTGTGATTATCCTCATGATTTCACTATGTTTTTCCTAGTAAAATCGGATAAATCAACACTCATTACTAGGGTACATTTGCACCTCAGCACGCCTGCATAAATTAACGCTCGTCACTCCCGCACGTTTTTAGCGGGAGTCTAATATTATTTAAAAAGATCCCCAAAAAAGTATGCCAAGATGACGAATAAAAAGTCCGCAACTTTAACAATCTCCAACATATAATAAAATCACATAAAGAATTCTGTTTTTATTATTTGTGCCTATATCAATATCTCTTTAAACTATGCCCTTTTAAAATATATTCCCTTAGGAAATATCATCGTGTCAAAACCAGCTTTCAACATACTACGTGCAGTTAGTATTGCCTTGTTCGGCCTAGCAATCAGCTTACCTTCTTTTGCTACCAACGGTTACTTAGCTCATGGTTACGGTATTAAATCTAAAGGTATGGCTGGTGCAGGTATTGCATTTCCACAGGAAGTATTAATTGCCGCGACTAACCCCGCAGGGATTGCCTTTTTAGGTAACCGTGTTGAAGTTGCCGCAGCATTATTTAGCCCTCGTCGAAGCTATGAAGTAAGTGGCGCTTCACCACAGCCTCCTTTTGAAGGAAAGGTCGACAGTGGTCGTGACTATTTTGTCATCCCAGAAATGGGTGCGACATGGCAACTAGATGAACACAAGTCTGTCGGTATTGTTTTGTTTGGTAACGGCGGTATGAATACAGACTATTCAGCTAGTGATACACCTTTAGGCATCGGTACATTTGGTGCAGGCACAACAGGTGTCGATCTGGCCCAGTTATTTCTATCACCAACATTTTCTTATCGCTTTGATAATGATATGGCTATTGGTGTTTCTGCTATTTTAGCAGCACAAAGCTTCGAAGCAAAAGGTATTGGAAGTTTTGCTGGCTTATCGAATGACCCAACTCATATAAGTGATAATGGCCATGACTATTCATTTGGTGCAGGTATTAATATTGGTTTAATTTTGCCAATTACAGAAGCAGTTACATTTGGTGGTGGCATTCGTTCACGCGTCTACATGTCAGAACTTGATGACTATGCAGGCCTATTTGCTGAGCAAGGTGGTATGGATATTCCAGCTTCAGCCACGATTGGCCTAGCATGGAAAGCAACAACACAATTAACACTAGCCTTAGATGTACAAAAAACATGGTATAGCTCTATTGATTCTGTAGGTAATTCAATGAGTCCTGCAATGGGTACATGTATGGCGGCTAAAATGGGTGGAGCACCAACACATCCCTCATGTCTTGGTGGTAACGACGGTATTGGCTTCGGTTGGGAAGATATGACAACGGTTAAGTTTGGCGTGCAATATGAAGCTACCAATGATTGGACATGGCGTGCTGGCTACAGTCATGGCAATCAACCCATCCCTGACTCAGAAGTTTTCTTTAACATCTTAGCGCCGGGCGTAATGGAAGAACACTTCACTGTCGGTTTCACTAAAGCATTTGATCAAGGTCGCCAAGAAATTAACTTTTCTGCGATGTATGCACCAGAACATAGTGTGACTGGACAAATACCAACAGGTCAAATTGTCGAAATTGAAATGAAACAATACCAACTTGAATTAGGTTGGGCATTACAGTTTTAAGGTCTTTTCCAAGCTGAACTCTTAAATTAGCGGCATTAATTGCCGCTATTTTTTTGCCTGTTAAACCTAGAAAAACTGAGACAGCTCACTTTCAAGCTGCATGGGTCGGCTGGCATCGTTATTGCTATAATTTCACTATTCCATTACTAACAGTTAGGGTTAAGTAATATTGTGAGCAAAAAAATAACACCTACATCTGAAGAACTTCGGATGGAAGAAAAAGACTTTATCGTCTCTAAAACAGATGCTAAGGGTAAAATAACCTACTGCAACGAAATATTTATTCGTTTTTCTGGTTATGAAGAAGAAGAGCTTATCGATCAACCTCATAATATGATTCGTCACCCAGATATGCCTCGTGCAGTTTATCGCTTTATGTGGGAAACATTACAAAATAAACAAGAATTCTTCGGTATTGTTAAAAACCTTTGTAAAAGCGGTGCCTACTACTGGACCTTTGCCAATGTCACGTCCAGCTATGATGATGGTCAACTCATTGGTTATTACTCTGTACGTCGTCAACCGAGTCGTCAAATAGTCGACTTATTAAGCCCTGTGTATCAACAGATGATTGCCGAAGAAGCTAAATATAGCAGTAGCAAAGAAGCAATGGATGCATCATTCAACATACTGAACGAGGCTCTAAAAGATCAAGGTCTTTCATATAACGAGTTTATATATACTAATGCCTAATAAAACAGTACATGCTCTCTTAGCTAGCTTAGTCACATTAATGGCTTTAGCCTTAGTTTTTGTCTATGGTGCAAGCCAATGGTTTTTGCTCAGCATCGCGTTTGCTGCGGCACTACTAATATTCAAAAAACCTGAACAAACATTAGCCTCCCCGACCATGCAAGACATTATAAAAATGTTGCATCAAATTCGGATGGGTAAATTAGAATATCGTGTCACCCATATTCCAAAAGATGATCCTTTCTATGGTTTAGCATGGTTATTGAATAATGCCATTGATCAGATTGAAGCGGTTATGCGTGAATCCGAATCATCATTTACAGCTGCGGAATGGCAAGAGTATTATCGAAAGCCTTTAACAAAAGGGATTAGCCCTGGCTATCACGCACAACTTGCCAATATTGCTAAATCCGTTGATTCATTAGCTGAATCTTATTGGAAACAAAAACAAGATGAAATGTTTTCTACTTTAGGCAAACAAAAATCTGAAAACCTCTTAGAAAACATCGCTCACAGCCAACGCGATCTTGGTACGATTGCTACAGATATGGTTGTCGTAGAAGAATTATCTAAAGAATCGGTTGAAAGCGCAATCAACAATCAAGGTAATGCGAACACCTTATACGAACGTCTTAATATCATTGTTGAGAAATCAACAGCGATGCGAACAAGTTCACAAGAACTGGCTGAAAGCAGTGAAGAAATCAAAGCTATGGTGTCAATGATTGTCGGTGTTGCAGAACAAACTAATTTATTAGCACTTAATGCCGCCATTGAAGCTGCACGTGCTGGTGAACATGGCCGCGGCTTTGCAGTGGTTGCTGATGAGGTGAAAAAGTTAGCTGGGACAACCAAAGATGCTGCTGAACAAATTTCAAGCATCATTGGCCGCTTCTCATCGGCCAGCAAAATCATGTCTGAAGATACCAACACCATGGCAACAATTTCAGATGACTCAAAAGATCTTATTGATGAATTTAAAATCAGTTTTGATCGTGTTGCAGCCGGCGCCCAAAAAACCTATGAAATGGTGTCAAATACACAAATTATCTGTAATACAGCTTTAATTAAAGTTGACCATATGATTTATATGCAACGTGCTTATTATGCTGTTGAAACAAATGATCCCGATGGTCCAGCAGGTCAAGCGGTTGCGGCAAACCATCACACCTGTCGTTTTGGTAAATGGTATGACAGTGGTGAAGGCCAATCTCAATATAGTCACTTACCTGTCTATGCTCAGATTGCTGAGCCTCATGGCACCGTTCATACCAGCGTTCATAGAGTGATCGATATTCTTCGAGGAGAATGGCAAGAAAGCAAACAATTACAGGAAGACTTATTAGCAAACTTCTCTGCTGCTGAAAATGCGAGTGCAAGCCTCACTCACTTGGTCGATCAGCTTGCTGATGAGAAAAAACGTTTCGAGTCTGTTTCAGCTGATACCGTTGGTGATATCGATTTATTTTAAGGCTGAGCTAAAGTAAGCGTGTATTTGGCGACGCTTTCTTTATGACTTAAACAGTCTTAAGCACTAACAACGACTTGATTTCGACCTTGGTCTTTAGATTGATATAGACCTTTGTCGGCCTGTTTAATCAACCGTTTTACCGTCTCTGCAACATCATCACCCTTGTGTGGGCTAATTGTTGCTACTCCGCTACTAATGGTGACATGGTCTGCCACGTCTGAATAATTATGTGATAAATTGAGTTCATCAATCGCGCTGCGAACATTTTCTGCAATGGCGTGTGCACCACCAACATCTGTTTCAGGCAAAATTATTGCAAACTCTTCGCCACCATAACGTGCGACAAGATCTCCTGGACGTTTAGATACTTTAGCCATGGTTCGTGCAACATATTTCAAACAATCATCTCCAGATTGATGACCATAATTATCATTATAAGGTTTGAAGTAATCAATATCACACATCACTAAAGACACTGAGCCACCTGTTCGGCTCGCACGCTTAACTTCTTTTGCAATCACTTCATCAAAGTGACGACGGTTGGCAATACCTGTTAAGCCATCTCTAACGGTCATTCTTAACAGTTCACGATTGGCTTGCTTCAGCTGTTGTCGCATATTTGCAATACGCTGCATTGCTCGAAGTTTTGCATTCAAAACAACGGCTTCAACTGGCTTAGTTAAATAATCATCACCACCCGCATCAATGGCACGCACAATGTCTTTTGACTCGGTCATTGCCGATAGAAAGATGATTGGAACCCAATCACCCTCTTGTTCACACAGCACTCTTATTTCATGTGCTGCCTCAATGCCATCTTTAATAGGCATAATGATGTCCATGAGCACGAGATCAGGTCGTTCATATTGAAACCGTTCTACCGCCTCTTGACCATCTTTCACAATCACAATTTCATGACCCGCTTCTTCAATATAAGCACGGATTAGAATTTGGTTTGTTTTAGAGTCTTCGGCAAGTAATACTTTCATGAGATCTTGGTCACATAAATAGAGTTCAACACATGATACAGCTTATTTCTTCTTTGCACGAGGGTGAGCGGAATCATAGACCTTAGCAAGGTGTTGAAAATCAACATGGGTGTATATTTGGGTTGTAGAAATATCAGCATGACCCAGTAACTCTTGCACAGCCCTTAGGTCGCCACTGGCCTCCAACATGTGAGAAGCAAAGGCATGACGCAAGCGATGCGGATAGACCTTATCCGATATTCCTTGCTGCTTTCCCCAATGAGATAATCTTTTCTGAATTGAACGAACACCTAGTCGATTACCTTGCTGGGTGATAAATAATGCTGTTTGATCAAAAAATTCGAGTTCATCGCGCTTACTTAACCATTCTTTTAAGGCATTTAGTGCTTTCCCACCAACGGGAACAACACGATTTTTATTACCTTTACCGGTCACATAGACCAAATGGTCACCAAAATCGACATCTCTGATATTTAAGCCAGCAAGCTCTGCCAAACGTAGTCCTGAGGAATAAAATAATTCCATCATGGCATGATCTCGACAAGCAATCATTGTATTCGGTATAGCCCCCTCTAATAAGCCATTCATCTGATCGACATCAAGTGTTGAAGGTAGTCGCTTTTTAACTTTAGGGGCCTGCACAGATTGGGCAGGATTGTTCTCTACGACACCTTCTTTAATCAAAAATCGATAAAGACTGCGTATGGCAGATAAAAGTCGCTGGATAGAACGGCCAGACAACTCTCTTCTATGTAATTGGGCTATAAATTGACGAATATGACTACTTTTAATCGCTTGCCAGTCATCAAGTTCTGACTCCTCACAAAAAAGAAGTAGCTGTTTCAGATCTCGCTGATAGTTTTTCACAGTATGAGGCGACATGCGTTTTTCCTGAGCTAAATACTGCAGGAAGGAAATAATGTCTTGTTGCTGATTATTTGCCATAGTCATGATGTGGTCGTAATAAACGCATTGTCACTTCACCAAGAAAGCTCAAATAGTCTGTTGCCATATCAGCATGAAAGCGGTCTTCATCATAACTTGCAATCGCGAGTAAACCCGCACACGGCTCATGTCCCAAAGGTAGACAGGCAACTGATTTAACCTTCTCTGCCTTATTGGTAAAGAGAAGCTCTTTTTGTTCCATAGTCAGACGACCACATACGGGCTTTTGTTTTGCTAATAACTTATCAAACATAAGTAAATCATCGGCATGTTGTGGCACAATATTCTCACCAGTTTCAGGTAATACAGGCTCAATATCGCCGGCATAAAACCAGCGTAATGCGACTTCATCAGCATTAAACTCATGTTTCAGCTCTTTCATTAACATCGGTAATAATGTGCCAAATGAAGGCGCATCCATTAACCGTAAACAAAGCTGGTGAATTCTAGCTTGAAGCTCTGTATTTTGGCGTGCATTGTCAATCAACATTTTCAACTGTAGGTGTAGTTGTTGGTTTTTAGACTGTAAACGTTCCGTCTGACGCTGAACCAATGAAACAGTACCTTCAGGTGTATTCACTAGTTGAACAGCATCTAGAACATCTGGATGAATAGTAAAAAAATCATCATGCTCTGCTAAGTAACTTTTTACTTGTTCAGCCGTTATTGATTGTTGAGTGTCGCCCACGCAATTTCTCCGTCAAATACGTGTGTTGCTGGCCCAGTCATCCATACAGAATCAGTACCTCCAGACCACACGATCATTAAGTCACCACCAGGTAGTGTGACTTTCACTTCGTTTGATAATAAACCTTGTTGAATACCAATCACAACAGCAGCGCACGCGCCTGTGCCACAGGCTTCAGTTTCACCTGCCCCACGTTCATATACGCGTAGATTAATAGTGTTTTTGCTAACAATTTCCATAAACCCTACATTCACTCGTTCAGGAAATTGTTGATGATCTTCAATCAGTGGGCCCAAGGTTTCAACATCTGCGACATTAATATCATCTACCAACACGACAGCATGGGGGTTACCCATGGAAACTGCACCCACCATAACGGTTTGCTCATTCGCCAACTCGAGTTCGTAGCGCTCTGCCTGGTGATTAGCAATGAAGGGAATATCCTTAGGATTTAAACGCGGTGCCCCCATATCAACCTTCACTTCATTATTTTCTTGCAAGCTGGGATATATCACGCCTGATGCTGTTTCAACGGCAATGGTATTTTTATCTGTTAGCTTTTTATCTCGGACAAATCGAGCAAAACAACGGGCACCATTTCCACACTGAGCGACTTCACTGCCGTCAGCATTAAAGATACGGTACCGGAAGTCCACACTTTCTTGTTCTGAAGTTTCAACTAATAAAAGCTGATCACAGCCAATGCCACGGCGTCTATCCGCTAAGAACCGAACTTGAGAAGCCGTTAACTCAATGTGCTGACCAATGGCATCTATCACAACGAAGTCATTTCCAAGCCCATGCATTTTGCTAAATTTCAACATTGGATTACCTAATTCTACTCAGGGAGCAGGTGTTCGCCAGCATAGAGAGATTCGATAGTTTCTCTTTCTCGTACCAGATGAACCTGATCTCCATCCACCATAATTTCGGCAGTTCGAGGCCGAGAGTTATAGTTTGAACTCATCGTAAAGCCATATGCTCCCGCGCTACGAATCGCTAATAAATCGCCTGCCTCAATAGCTAAAGTACGATCTTTACCTAAAAAGTCACCCGTTTCACAAATAGGTCCAACAATATCGTATTGCTGCGTCTCTGCTGTGCTCTCCTCAGTAACAGGCTGAATCCTCTGCCATGACTGATACAAAGCTGGTCGCAATAAATCATTCATTGCCGCATCAACAATTGCAAAGTGACGATCTTCTGTTGGCTTTAAATATTCAACGGTTGTTACTAGGATGCCTGCATTGCCGGCAATCGCTCGACCCGGCTCTAATAAAACCTCTAAATCACGGTCTTCTAATAATTCACGTAATGCTGCTGAATACTCCGCGGGACTTGGCGGTGTTTCATCTTGATAAACAATCCCTAATCCACCACCAATATCCAAATGGCTTAATGTAATTCCCTGTTCCGCTAATAAGTCTATTAATGTTAAAACACGTTCTAAAGCATCAACAAAAGGAGAAACTGACGTCAGCTGCGAACCGATATGACAATCAATGCCGACGACCTCTAAATTCGCCATTGCATGTGCTTGTTGATACACCTCTTCAGCCAATTCAATCGCAATACCAAACTTGTTTTCTTTCAACCCTGTTGAGATATAAGGATGGGTTTGTGCATCAACATCAGGATTAACACGAATTGAAATAGGTGCACGCAGACTTAAGCTGCCAGCAACATGATTAATTCGTGATAATTCAGCTATTGATTCGACATTAAAACAGCGAACTCCTTGCTGTAAAGCATATTGAATTTCCGCAACCGTTTTACCGACACCCGAAAAAACACAGCGATTTGCATCTCCTCCTGCGGCTAAAACACGCGCTAATTCTCCAGCAGAAACGATATCAAAACCAGAGCCTAATCGAGCTAATACATTTAATACTGCAAGATTAGAATTTGCTTTTACCGCATAACAAACTAAATGTTCAACACCTTCAAATGCGGTGTCGAAAGCACGCCAATGACGCTCTAATGTTGCTCGAGAATAAATGTATGTCGGAGTGCCATATTGTTCAGAAATCGTTGCTACAGCGACATTTTCGGCATGTAGCTCACCCTGTTTATACTGAAAATGGTCCATTTAAATTAACCCATCCAACTTATTAATGCCTTACCTTCGGGTAAATATAAATCACCTTTCTGGCCACATGCTACTAGTAAAGATAGTGCTGCGCAGACAATTGCTAAGCGTTTCCAATGTCTCATTTTTTGCATTTTTGCTATTCCTATAATCTCATGATTTATAGCAGTATATACGGGAAGTAAGTGACGCGTCTCAACTTACAAACTAGAATTTATTTTCCAACTTACATAAGATAAGGCCTTAGAAATAGATATTCCTTGAAAGATAACATTGTGTGAGGTCGCAGCAGCGAATATGGAAACCCCAATTAGACTCAGTGGTTTAGCCAGACGTTTCATTAGTGACGGACTGCTAAGTGAAGAAGCAGCTCAAGCAGCACAACAAAAGGCAAAAGAGACCGATCAAGATTTTGTAACTTATCTTGTCAATCAAAAGATTATGAAAAGTGCAGACATTGCCTCTTCAGCATCTCTAGAGTTTGGTGTGCCGCTCTTTGATCTCGATACAATGAATATGGATCTTGCGGCAACAGGTCTTATTGATGAAAAACTTATCCGCCAACACAATGCCTTACCGCTCTACCAGCATGGCAGTCGCCTTTACGTCGCCATGTCTGATCCTACAAACTTAACCGCACTTGAAGCATTCCAGTTCAATTCCAGTCTAACAACACGGCCTATTCTTGTTGATGAAGCCCAACTTTCTGTCACTATTGAACGCGCATTAGATACGACTGCTGATCAAATTGATGACTTTGCAGATGATGACTTTAATGATCTAGAAATGGGACCGGATGAAGTCGAACAGGATGATCCCAATCTTGCTGGTAAAGATGTTGATGAAACGCCAATTGTTCGCTTTATTCAAGGTATTTTGACCACGGCAATTAAAGCCGGGGCATCGGATATTCACTTTGAACCTTATGAAAAAGTTTATCGTATTCGTAGCCGTATCGATGGCATGTTACATGAGGTGAAAACGGCTCCAATTTCTACTGCTGGCCGAATATCTGCTCGCTTAAAAGTATTGTCTCGGTTAAATATTGCTGAGCGTCGCGTCCCACAAGATGGCCGGATGCGACTCAAATTATCTAAAACAAAAACGATTGATTTTCGTGTTAACACCTGCCCAACATTATTTGGTGAAAAGATTGTATTACGTATTCTTGATCCAACTAGTGCTCAACTCGGTATCGATGCACTCGGGTATGAAGAAGATCAAAAGAAAGTCTTCATGGAGTATATGCATCAACCCTATGGCATGATCTTAGTAACTGGTCCAACGGGTAGTGGTAAGACGGTATCACTTTATACTGCACTTAATATTTTAAATACCGATGATAGAAATATTTCGACAGCCGAAGATCCTGCTGAAATCAGCTTAGCCGGCATAAACCAAGTCAATGTTAATCCAACAGTGGGTCTGACCTTCTCAGCGGCTTTAAAAGCATTCTTACGCCAAGATCCAGATATTATTATGGTCGGTGAGATTCGTGACTTAGAAACAGCAGAGATCTCAATCAAGGCAGCACAAACAGGTCATATGGTGTTTTCAACCCTTCATACTAATGATGCACCGCAAACATTAACGCGTTTAGCCAATATGGGTGTTCCTGCTTTTAATATTGCTTCTGCGGTCTCCTTAATTATTGCCCAACGACTTGGTCGTCGTTTATGTGGCAATTGTAAAGCACGTGAAGATCTCAGCGCCGATACTTTATTGGATGAGGGCTTTAGCCAAAGTCAGATTGATGGAGGGCTCGCAATATATAAAGCGATCGGCTGTGACAGTTGTACGATGGGCTATAAAGGACGTGTAGGTATTTACCAAGTAATGCCAATTTCAGAAGCAATGGGCCGCATTATCATGGATGGTGGTAACTCAATGGAGTTGGGTGATCAAGCTAAAGCCGAGGGTATCTCTGACTTAAGAGAATCTGGCCTTAAAAAAGTAGCTGCTGGGCTAACAAGCCTTGAAGAACTTAACCGTGTAATCAAGGAGTAACCAATGGCAGAAGCGAAGAAACAGAAGCTTGATCCTATTTTTCTATGGCAGGGAACAGATAAGCAGGGTAAACGAACAAAAGGTCAGATGTCTGGAGAAAATGCCAATATTGTTAAAGCATTACTTCGCCGTCAAGGCATAACGCCGATCAAGGTTAAAAAGAAACCTAAAGATCTATTTGCTGCTAAAAAACCTCCCATCAAACCTGCTGACATTGCTGTTTTTAGTCGAATGTTAGCGACTATGATGTCATCTGGCGTACCCTTAATGCAGTCTATGCAGATCATTGGTGAAGGCCATGAAAATGCAAGCATGCAAGATATGATTTTAGCTATTAAAGCAGATGTTGAATCAGGAACAAGCCTAGCTGAATCACTCGGTAAGTATCCCTACCATTTTGACGATCTTTTTGTAAACCTAGTAAATGCAGGGGAGCAATCCGGTACCTTAGAAACACTTTTACATGAGATAGCTATCTATAAAGAAAAAACAGAAGCACTGAAAGCAAAAATCAAAAAAGCCCTAGTCTACCCAATTTCAATTTTAGTCGTTGCCTTTGTGGTGACAGCGATCTTAATGATTTTTGTAATTCCACAATTTGAATCGCTGTTTTCTGGCTTTGGTGCAGAATTACCCGCTTTAACCCAATTTGTGATCACCGTATCACAAGTGTTTCAAGAATGGTGGTGGCTAATTTTTGGTTCAATTGGTGGTGGTGTCTATGCCATTATGGAATCTAAAAAACGCTCTCGGAAAGTACAACACTTTTTTGACCGCATGCTCTTAAAAGTGCCTGTTATAGGCATTATCATGGAAAAAGGTGCTATTGCGCGCTTTGCTCGTACTTTTGCCACCATGTTTAAAGCTGGTGTACCACTTGTTGAAGCCATGGTTTCCGTTGCAGGAGCGACAGGTAACATCGTCTTTAGTGAAGGTACGCTGGAAATGAGAGACGAGGTATCAACCGGTACCCAATTAAATGTCGCCATGAGAAATAGTGAACTATTCCCAAATATGGTCATTCAAATGGTCGCGATTGGTGAAGAGTCAGGTGCATTAGATACCATGCTAAGCAAAGTCGCTGACTTTTATGAAGCAGAAGTGGATGATGCCGTTGATAATATGACCGCATTAATGGAACCTATCATTATGGCTTTCCTAGGTGTTGTAATTGGTACGCTTGTTATCGCCATGTACCTACCAATCTTTAAACTTGGTGCAGTTGTAAGTTAAATAATGACAATCATTACGCTGTTACAAAGCTCTCCTGTACTCTTTATTTGCTTAACTATTGGTTTCGGACTATTAGTTGGTAGCTTTCTGAATGTGGTGATCTACCGACTCCCCGTGATGATGGAGCGAGAATGGCAGGAACAATGTGCAGAGCTCAATGATCAACAAGCTCCAAAATGTGATCCATTTACATTAAGTGCTCCACGCTCTCGCTGCCCACAGTGCAACCACGCCATCACAGCGGCCGAAAACATACCTATTATTAGCTATGTTTTCCTAAAGGGGAAATGTCGTGAATGCAAAGCGAATATTTCACTTCGTTACCCTCTTATTGAGGCGTTAACGGGACTTCTCTCAGGTATCGTAGCTTGGCAGTTTGGTTTTGACTGGACTTGCCTAGGTGCATTATTACTAACATGGTCACTCATCGCTTTAACCTTTATTGATGTTGACCATCAATTATTACCCGATAGCATTACACTACCCTTAATGTGGCTAGGAATCTTTTTCAATCTTTTCTCTAGCTATACAGACTTGCACTCAAGCATCGTTGGCGCCATTGCTGGCTACCTATCTCTTTGGTTAGTTTTTCATGGTTTTAAACTCGCTACAGGCAAAGAAGGCATGGGCTATGGAGACTTTAAACTATTAGCCGCTTTGGGTGCTTGGTTAGGCTGGGTATTATTACCTTTAATCATTTTATTATCATCATTAGTGGGCGCCATAATAGGCATTAGCCTCATTATTTTTCGTAAACATCAGCGAGATATCCCTATTCCTTTTGGCCCCTATCTCGCAACTGCAGGTTGGCTCGCTTTAATCTGGGGAGTTGAAATAAACACGCTCTATCTTGGCTGGATGACTAGCTAATTACGCTTATCACATGTTGAAAATAGGCCTAACAGGCGGCATTGCCAGTGGAAAATCGACTATCTGTCAGTTATTCTCAGATCTTAATATCCCCATCATTGATGCCGACATTATCGCCAGAGAATTAGTTGAACCCGAACAACCCGCCTTAAAAGAAATCGTCGCTTTTTTTGGTGTTGAAGTTCTAAACTCAGATGGGTCACTCAACCGTCGATTTCTACGGAATATTATATTTTCAGATCTCAAAGCAAAATCACAATTAGAAGCGATTCTTCACCCTAAAATTAGCGATCAATTAGAGCAACAGAGTAATAGTCTCAATTCAAGCTATTGTATTCTTGCCATCCCTCTTCTAATTGAAAGTAACTTACAAAAAAACGTTGACCGCATAGTAGTCATTGATATTAGCGTGCAACAACAAATAGAGCGTCTCTGTCACCGTGACAATATATCTGTTCATGATGCGCAACTTATCATTGATAATCAGTGTAGCCGTGAACAGCGGCTTACTTTTGCTGATGACATCATCACTAATGGTGGCACTCTCGATAATTTGCATAAAATTATCTTTGATTTAGATCAAAAATACCGTAAATTAGCCTATTCATCGACTATCACTTGCCAGCATACTGATAGTCACGGACAATAACCCATTCTTAAGTGACTTAACTCAAATCGACTGTGCCAGATACCATCATTTATGAACAACCGCTCAATGAGCGTATACGCACCTTCCTTAGGCTTGAGTTCTTATTTAAGAATGTTGATGCTGCCTTAAAGAATGATGTCGAACTACAAAGCAGAGATGCCCTCAATGGCCTGCTTAGTATTTTGTCAGTATTTGATCGCAGCGATCTAAAGCAAGAAATAATTAAAGAACTCGAACGCCTTATTTCTACACTTTCAGCTCTAGAAAATAGTCCAGGCGTTGACAAGCAAGCACTTGAGTCTTTATTAGCAGAGCTAGACCAAATTACTGATGGGCTACACTCAAAAAAATCAGCTTTTGGTCAAATCCTGCGTGAAAATGACTTTCTCTACAGTATTCGCCAGCGTTCAAGTATTCCCGGTGGCACCTGTGACTTCGATTTGCCTGCTTACCACTATTGGTTAGAGCACACGAGTAATAGTGATAAAAGACAGCAGCTCTTAGAATGGTTTGAGCAGTTTTCTAATGCTCGTGCGGCTATAGATATGACACTCAGTCTTATCCGAGGAAGTACAGGCTTTTCACAACAGGAAGCCGAAGCAGGTTTTTACCAACATAGCCTAGATAATAACCAAGGAACGCCTCTAATTCGTATTAAAGTAGCGAAAGATGCGAACTATTTTCCAGAAATTAGTGGTGGAAAACATCGTTTTACCGTTCGTTTTATGGCATTTGACATCAACCAACGTCCGCAACAAGTCAGTGAAAATATAGCGTTCTCACTGTGCTGTTGCTCAATGTAGCCATCCCCAATGGCCACAACAGTCCGTTGTCCTCAATGCAATAAGGAAGTGCCTTGGCAAAAGGAGCAGCAATGGAAACCATTTTGTAGTGAACGTTGTAAACTTATTGATCTAGGTGAATGGGCTAGTGAAGGCCATCGTATTGCTGGCGAATCAGTCCAAACGGAGACCTTTGATATCGATGAATATAATCCATCAGACTATCACTAGTTAACTAAGTTGAATTCTGTATAAATTAAACATATATGTAATCACATGACCACTGCATTTATATTAGTGGTATCTAACACAGAGAGTCTGTCGTTGAAGGCTCTCATTCGAACTTCAGCTTAATTACGCATCACCAGCAGTTAAAATACCTTGTTGCTGTGAGAATGAAATCATCCTATCTAACGGCAACAATGCTTTTTGACGCACCACTTCATCCACTTCAATCGTATTTGCTTCATCACGTAAGGCTTCATAGAGATTAACAAGCGTATTCATTGCCATCCAAGGGCAGTGTGCACAACTCTTACATGTTGCACTCTTGCCACCTGTTGGAGCTGGAATTAGGCGCTTATTCGGAACTACTTGGCTCATTTTATAAAACAAGCCGTGATCTGTTGCGATAATTAAGGTATCAGCTTTTGACTTTTTGCCCGCAGCAATAATCTGCTTTGTTGATCCCACAAAGTCAGCTTTAGCAATAACTGATTCTGGTGACTCCGGATGAACCAAAACGGCTGCTTGCGGATATTTCTTCATCAACTCTTCAAGTTCATAGAGTTTGAATTCATCATGAACAACACAGTTACCTTGCCACATAATCATGTCAGCATTTGTTTTATTCTTAATATATTGACCTAAATGCCTATCAGGACCCCACACAATTTTTTTGCCTTCTGACATTAAATGTTCAACAATTTGTATTGCATTGCTTGATGTCACAATCCAATCAGCACGCGCTTTTACTTCAACACTGGTATTGGCATAAACAACAACTACTCGATCAGGGTATTGATCACAAAATTGGCTAAACTCATCAATTGGACAACCAAGGTCCAGTGAGCATTCAGCCTCTAAAGTCGGCATAATCACTGTTTTCTCTGGACTTAGTATTTTCGAGGTTTCCCCCATAAAACGCACACCCGCGATAACCAATGTACTCGCACTATGTTGAGCGCCAAAGTTCGCCATATCTAAAGAATCTGAGACATAGCCACCCGTTTGTTCTGCCAAAGATTGTAATTCATCATCCACATAATAATGTGCAATAAGAACGGCATTTTTTTCTTTTAGTAATGCTTTTATTTTAGCAATATAGTCTGCTTTATTAGCTTCCGTTAGCCATGGGCTCGGTTCAACATTATCAATAAGGTGATCAATACTTGTTTGTAACTTATGCGGAATTGTTTCAGCTAAACTCATGTTATGTTCTCTTGTCTCAAAGCGTTGATAATCGCTACATTGGCAGCGGGAAAATCATCATCGGTCAAATCGTTAATAGTGCACCATCGCAAGCTCTGACCTTCACAGCCCTGAGCGATTCCTTCAAATTCTGTTACGGTCCATACATCTAATAACACAGACTTGTCACTATAATCATGGGCTATTTTTATCAGTGGTTTTGCTGACAAAATAGTAATTGATAATTCTTCTTTAGCTTCTCTTACTAAGGCAGCGAACACCGACTCATCTTGTTCGACTTTGCCGCCCGGAAATTCCCACAAGTCGCCTTGGTGCTGATGAGCCTGCCGTAATGCTAACAATACTTGTTTCTTAGAATTAACAATAACCGCAACGGCAACGTGAACAGGTGTTAGCACACTTAGTCTTTATCCATTAAAACGTAAATAGCACCACAATATGGACAAGCCACTTCACCCTTAGACTTTATATCTAAATAGACTTTCGGGTGAGCATCCCATTGACTGGTATTTGGCATAGGACAACTTAACGGCAGATCAGAGGAGGGAACATCGTATCGTTGTTGTGCACATGATATCTTTTCACTCATAATTAATCTCCAATCTGCCGTTAAACACTATCTTTCTTAATCTTGCTCTGAACTTGTTTCCGCCATAACAGGCGCTTTACGCAAGCGAATATTAAGCTCTTTCAATTGAGGCTCACTCACAGCACTTGGTGCGCTTGTTAACAAACAGCTTGCTGATTGTGTTTTAGGGAAAGCCATAACATCACGGATAGATGCAGAGCCTGTCATCAACATCGCTAGACGGTCTAAACCAAATGCTAAACCACCGTGAGGAGGACAACCAAACTTCAATGCCTCTAATAAGAAGCCAAATTTATCATCTGCTTCTTCTTTAGAGATACCCAATAATTCAAACACTTTACTTTGCACATCGGCTTGATGGATACGCATTGAACCACCACCCAATTCTGTACCATTCAAGACCATATCGTATGCACGTGATAAGCACTTGCCAGGGTCTGTTTCTAATAAGTCAAGATCAGACTCACGAGGCGCTGTAAATGGGTGATGTAAAGCTGTCCAACGGTTAGACTTCTCATCCCACTCAAACATCGGGAAAGCGACAACCCATAAAGGCTGCCAGCCATGTTTAACGAGATCTAAATCATGGCCGACTTTCACTCGTAGTGCACCTATCGCTTCATTTACGATGTGTGCATTATCTGCACCGAAGAACACTAAATCGCCTGTTTGAGCTTCTGTGCGCTTCATGATTGCATCGACAACATCATCAGGGATGAATTTTAGAATTGGAGACTGCAAACCTTCACGCCCTGCATCAATATCATTCACTTTGATATAAGCTAGGCCTTTCGCACCATAGATGCTTACATATTTGGTGTAATCATCAATTTGTTTACGACTCAAGCTTGCACCACCCGGCACTCGTAAAGCTGCAACACGACCTTTTTCATCATTTGCAGGGCCTGAGAACACTTTGAAATCAACACCTTTCATTAAGTCACTAACTTCAACTAACTCAAGGTCAATACGTAAATCAGGCTTATCACTACCATAACGAGCCATTGCTTCAGCATAGGTCATGCGAGGAAATGGATTTGGTAATGCTTGTTCTAATACATTCGCAAATAGGCTGCGAATCATCTCTTCCATCATGTTCATCAAGTCTTCTTCTTCAACAAAAGACGTTTCAATATCAACTTGAGTAAATTCTGGTTGGCGATCTGCACGTAAATCTTCATCACGGAAGCAGCGAACAATTTGGTAATAACGATCCATTCCCGACACCATCAACAACTGTTTAAACAATTGTGGTGATTGAGGCAAAGCAAAGAAATCACCCGCATGCGTTCGACTTGGCACAAGGTAATCACGCGCACCTTCTGGTGTCGCTTTAGTCAAAATCGGCGTTTCAATATCTAGAAAACCATTATCATCTAAATAACGACGTAATTGAGTTGTTATTTTTGAACGGAAACGCATTTTCTGTTGCATTTCAGGACGACGTAAATCAATGTAACGATGACGTAGACGAACATCTTCACTTACTTCTGCTTGTTCTGTTAATGGAAACGGTGGCGTTTCAGAACTATTAAGAATATCAACACGTTTTGCAACGATTTCAATTTTACCACTGCTCAAATCAGCATTGTCACTGCCATCTGGACGTAAACGTACTTCACCTTCAATTTGCAGAACATACTCACTACGAACGCGTTCAGCGATAGCAAAGCTTTCAGCATCTTCAGGATTACATACGATTTGGACTAAACCTTCACGATCTCGTAGATCAATAAAAATAACACCACCGTGATCACGGCGACGGTGCATCCAGCCCGCAACAGTTACAGTTTGTCCGTCTAATGTTTCGTTAACATCGCCGCAATAATGGCTACGCATAATTAAGTCTTTCCTAAATTTTTCTAAAAATATATGTTGCATGAGTTACATGCAACGCTATGTTATTTCGTGCTTGCCGTATTCTCGGCAATCAATTTATCTTTTCCCCATGGCGGTACAACAACCCCCATTGAGATAATCATTTTTAAGCCATCTTCTACAGACATCTCTAGCTCAATCACATCATTTGCAGGCACCATTAATACAAATCCTGATGTTGGATTAGGTGTTGTTGGTATAAAAACACTAATCACTTTTTCATCAGTTTTTTCTTGAACTTCCCCCAAATCATCAGAAGTCATAAAGGCAAAACTCCACACGCCTTTACGCGGATATTCCAATAAAAGCACTTTACTAAACGACTTTGCATCTGTCGCCAGCACCGCTTCCATAATTTGCTTAATGCCTGCGTACAAACTCCTTACTAAAGGAATTCTTGCTAACAATGCTTCCCATGCAGCGACAATTCGCTTACCAAGAAAGTTAGCAACCACCATGCCTGTCGCTAGTACTAATACCACTGCTAGAACAACGCCTAAACCAGGAATATGAACACCAAGTATCATATCGGGCTGATAAGCCTCTGGCAGTAATAGTAATGTCTTATCTAAAAAAGACACTATTGCACGCACCACAAGAAAGGTTATGCCTAGGGGCATCCAAACAAGTAATCCTGCAATAAGATATTTTTTCATTTCATTTAAACCTTAATGACAGCCGCAGCTGGTGCCGCAACCCGCGGCTTTAGGCTTTTTTGTAGATGAGTCACTTTCAGCAATATTACGTTTACCATCACTTTTAAAATCAGTTTCATACCAACCATCGCCTTTCAGGCGAAACCCTGCAGCCGAAACCAGCTTCCTTAATGTTGCATCGTCACAGGCCGGACAATGCACCAGTGGCTCATCACTCATTTTTTGTAATGCTTCAAACTCATGTTCACATGCATCACAACGATATTCATATAAAGGCATTTATTCTTTTTCTCTCTATCTTCATAGGCCCGCAACTTCTAATGTTCGCGTAAGCTAAATAATTTATAACCGCGTGATTATACCTAAAAATGTTCTTTTCGGCTTTTTGACTTTTCCTAGTGCCGCCATAATCAGCTAAACTCTGCTAATGAAAAATCATCACGACTGGAAAGCTATCCGCCGCCTTTTGCCCTATATCTGGGAGTTTAAAGGACGTGTAGCAATAGCATTAGGCTTACTGACCATTGCAAAACTTGCCAACGTTGGTATTCCACTTGCGCTAAAAGGTGCGGTAGATGCGCTCGATCCCCAACAGCAAGATATTATATTTTTGCCCATTGCAATGTTACTTACCTACGGCTTACTGCGCTTAGCAAGTAGCTTATTCAGTGAATTAAGAGACGCATTATTCGCCAAAGTCATATTTAATTCTGTTCGTCGTATTGCTGGCGCAATTTTCAAACATTTACATAATCTATCCCTTCGCTTCCATCTACAACGTCAAACTGGCGGTATATCTCGTGATATAGAGCGCGGTTCTCGTGGTATTAGTTTTTTATTGAACTTCATGATTTTCAATATATTACCCACGCTCGTAGAAATTGCTTTGGTTACCGTTATTTTGCTCAGCCAATATGACAGCATCTTTGCCATTATCACTACAAGTACGATTCTTTTATATATAGCCTATACCCTTGTCGTTACTGAATGGCGTATGCGATTCCGACGCGTAATGAATGATATGGATTCTAGAGCGAATAACCAAGCTATTGATAGCTTATTAAATTATGAAACCGTCAAATATTTTAATAATGAAAATTATGAGTTAAATCGTTACGACGACACACTGGCATCGTGGGAAGCATCTGCAATAAAAAACCAAACATCACTCTCACTCCTCAATATGGGTCAAGGTGCCATCATCGCGACAGGATTAACAATTCTTATGTTACTTGCAGGTCAAGGTGTTGTTGATGGTGAGCTTTCATTAGGTGATTTAGTATTAATTAATGCATTTCTACTTCAACTCTATTTACCCTTAGGCTTTCTTGGTTTTGTTTATCGTGAAATTCGCCATTCACTTGCCGATATGGAACGCATGTTCAGCCTACTTGAGCAATCACAAGAAACCCTCGATAAGCCAAATGCCCCCCCCTTAGCTATTCAGGGTGGTGAAATTCGGTTTAACCATGTTAATTTTCACTATGATTCAAATCGAAAAATATTACACGATCTGGATTTCACCATTGAAGCAGGGAAAAAACTCGCAATTGTCGGCGCGAGTGGCTCAGGGAAATCAACACTTGTTCGTCTCTTATTCCGTTTTTATGATCTTCATTCTGGCTCCATTATAATTGATGGTATGAATATTAAAGATGTTCAACAACATAGCTTAAGACAAGCCATTGGTGTCGTTCCTCAAGATACTGTTCTCTTCAACAATACGCTTTACCACAATATTTTATATGGCAACCCAACTGTTGATAAAGCAGCAGTTATTGAAGCTGCCAAGCAGGCCCATATCCATGAGTTTATTCAAAAGCTACCCGATGGCTACGATACCTTGGTGGGAGAACGAGGCTTAAAACTATCTGGTGGAGAGAAGCAACGAGTTGCCATCGCGCGCACTTTATTAAAAAATCCTAATATTCTAATATTCGATGAAGCTACCTCCGCTCTAGATAGTCATTCGGAAAAAGCCATTAATAAAGCGCTACAGACGATCAGTGAAAATAAAACAACATTAGTTATCGCTCATCGCTTATCAACAATTATAGATGCTGATATTATTCTAGTTTTAGACCAAGGCAAAATTATTGAGCGCGGTACTCACCATCAGCTACTAAGTAAGAATGGACATTATTCTGCTATGTGGGCACTACAACAATCTGAAGGATCACACCATGCATAAAGTACTCCTGTTTATCACAACCGTTTTATTTTCATCGTTCTCCTTTGCTGATTGGCAGGTGGAAACATTTACCCACTCAGCTACCGATACCGAATCTAGTTCAGCAATGGTTAGAAATGAGGATGGTTTTGAACTCGCAATTTTTAGATCTAATAAAGGTATTGTCTGGATGGACTTCAGCTTGTCTGATTATGATTTCGATGAACTATCACAAAATGAATTACCACTTTTTCAAATAGATGACCAAAAGCCGGTGCAAATGATTCGGGGCTTTGTCGCAACAATTGTTCCTGAAGATGAAGGTATCAACGCCATTGTATTCAGTGATTCAGAAACTATTTCGACTGACAAAGATTTCAGCGTAAACCATATCGTTACAGAACGTTTACCTGAACGCGTTATATGCCCTATTTTTCAAGGCGAATCTCGCCCTCATCTAGGTACGCTTGAAGCGCTTTTAAATGGTACGAAAATCACATTTAAATATACCTTACTTGATGGTACAAAAGGTCAAACTCAATTTACATTAGATGGCGCAAAAGAAGCGCTTAATAACACTGTTTTTAAGTGATTTCACACACTCATCGAGTCATTTCTTGGACATTTCACCCTCTAGCAAGTAATATAGCTTCCCGAAAACGGACATAACCGTAATTCATAAGTGTACAAAAAGATACACCAAATCTGTTCAGTTCCAGTTCAGCTTTATTATGACAAGCTACAACTGCACTAGGGCAAATAACTTAAATTTTGAGAGGCAATACAATGAAATATGCTAAATCACTTATTGGTGCAGTATTAGGTGCATCAGTTTTATTATCATCAGCGGTTATGGCTGAAGAAAACCACGTAATTACAGCAGCAGTTACAGCATTTAAACCAATGGTTATCAAAATTGCTCCTGGCGATACAGTTTC